>Ga0172379_10000111_pt1 | contig 212810 bp, 224 predicted proteins | sample GrowelOW334metaG_FD_119756 | JGI IMG/M metagenome (GOLD analysis project Ga0172379, IMG submission 119756) | Groundwater microbial communities from an aquifer near a municipal landfill in Southern Ontario, Canada - Groundwater well OW334 metaG | ecosystem: Environmental > Aquatic > Deep...
AGAGTCGCGACCGCTGAAAATCATGGCTACATTTTTCATTCCGCTCGTGAAAATTATCTGACGCTCTGCTTGCGATAATTTTCTACTCGTTTTTTGTCCGCCTGCGGCGGACATGAAAAATTAGCACAATATTTTCAATGGTCGCATTAAAGATACGAGTAAAAATAAAATGGAATCAATATGGATAAAATAGAGACAGCTGAAGAATTTATTAAAAGAATTGATAAAAAATTTAATTTAGCTTTTAATTGAAATGTTAAATCTGAAAAGCAAAAAAGCCCTGGTGATGGGCTTGGGATTATACGAGGATGGTAGTGGAATAGCCGCTACCAGGTTTTTGTTATCTCATGGCGCCAAGGTGACGGTAACGGATTTAAAATCAAAGGAACAACTAAAAGACCAAATAGCTGAATTAGAAAGATTCAGGAAAAACCTGGATTCCCGCCTGCGCGGGAATGACGAAGAGAGAAGTGGGAATGACGAAGAGAGAAGTGGGAATGACGAAGAGAGAAGTGGGAATGACGAAGAGAGAAGTGGGAATGACATTAAATATGTTTTGGGCCGGCATCGAAAAGAGGATTTCAAGCATCAGGATTTAATCTTAAGAAATCCCGGCGTACCCCAGTCCTCAAAGTTTTTGAAAATCGCTCGCGATAATAAAATTCCGATCTATACGGACATCTCGCTGTTTTTTCAATTAGTTGATCGCAAGCGCCTGGTCGGCGTTACGGGCACGCGCGGCAAAAGCACTACTACCACTTTGATTTATGAACTGGTTAAGACGCTGGACAAGCAAGCGGTGCTCGCGGGTAACATCACCAAGTCGCCACTGGCGCAAATACCACTAGTGAATAAGGGCGGGAGAATTGTTTTGGAACTGTCGTCCTGGATGACCGAAAGCTTGGCCGACATCAAAAAGTCGCCGCACATCGCTGTTTTTACTAATATCTATCCGGACCATTTAAACACTTATTCCGGCATCAAGGATTATGCCGAGGCCAAAAAGAATATCTTCAAGTTTCAGACCTTGCAGAACTATGCGGTTTTGAATCGTGATAATTCTTACACCAAAAAGATGGGTGGGGAGGTTGTGGCGCAGAGATATTGGTTTTCGCTTAAATCTTTTGCCGAAGAGAACGGTTCGTTTATTAAAAACGGCAGGATTGTTTTTCGGCAGAACGGCGTTGAACAAATAATGTGTTCAATTAGTGATATCAAGCTTTTAGGCGAACATAATTTATCTAATGTCTTGGCCGCAGTGACGGTCGCGGGCATTATCGGCATTAGTCCAAAAAATATCAAGTCCGTGTTGCATCGTTTTTATGGCATACCCAACCGTCTGGAATTATTAAGAGAAGTCAGGGGAGTGAAGTATTATAATGACACCGCCTCCACTATGCCGGAAGCGACGATAGTCGCCCTACGAGCATTATCAAGCCCCAAGCCCCAAGCCCCAAGAAGCCCTAAGCAGATAATATTAATTGCCGGCGGCGCTGACAAGGGATTGGATTTTAAAGAATTGGCGCAAGAGATAAAAAAATATTGCCAAGCCGTTGTATTATTAAAAGGAGCAGGCACCGAAAGATTAAAAAAGGAACTTAAAAATTTTACCATCGTTGATTCCCTGCCCGATGCCGTCGGTATAGCCAAATCATTCGCGACATCCGGCGATATAATTTTACTGTCCCCGGCCTGCGCTTCTTTCGGCTTGTTCAAGAATGAGTTTGATCGCGGTGATCAGTTTCGGCAATTGGTTAAAAAAATAAAATAAATTAAAAGAGCGCCGCTCGAAAGCGACGCTATGTACGGAATTTTCAACGCATGGCTGGCCTCCTATCTTGACCGTCTTGACCGTTTGACAATTTCGGGTGGTGCGATTACTTTTTGGCCTTGAAAGGCCATTAATCTAAGCAATATGATTGTATCATAGATTAAAAATTTTGTCAATAGTTTAAAATAATGCATAATTCGCCAAAAAAACAAAAAGAATCCAGTATTGATTGGTATCTGATTGGCGCCATTTGGCTGCTGGTGGTTTTTGGTTTGGTAATGGTTTCTTCCGCCGGCGTAGCCATCGGCTGGCAGAAATATCAGGACGTTTATTGGCATCTCAAACATCAATTGTTATTCGGTGTTTTGCCGGGCGGAATTTTGTTTCTGATCCTGGCTAAAATTGATTACCATCGTTGGGAAAAATACGCGGCGCCCATGCTGTTTGTTTCCATTCTGCTTTTAGTATTGGTGTTTATTCCCGGCATTGGCGCTTCCTGGGGCACCAGCCATAGTTGGATTAATATTTTTGGTTATTCTCTCCAGCCGTCAGAAATCGTTAAACTGACTTTTTTGATTTATTTGGCCGCCTGGTTGTCCGCCAAGGAAGATCACCATCTGAAAGATTTGTCGGCCGGTTTTCTCCCGTTTGTTTTTATCTTGGCCGTCATCACTGCTTTATTGGTTTTAGAACCGGACACCGGCACGATGATTATTATCGTGGCCATGTCTTTGGCCGTGTATTTTTCCGCCGGCGGACGCTGGCTGCATTTAAGCTGGCTGACTGCGGCTGGTTTGGCCGGCCTTTGGGCGATTGTTAAAATTTCTCCGTACCGCGCCGCTCGCTTTACCACTTTCTTGCATCCTGAGCTTGATCCCCAGGGCATCGGCTATCAAGCCAACCAAGCGCTTTTGGCCATCGGTTCCGGCGGTTTATTCGGCCGCGGCTATAACCATAGCCGGCAAAAATTCGCTTACTTGCCGGAAGTTACCGGCGATTCCATTTTTGCCGTCATCGCCGAAGAATTGGGATTTATTTTGACTGCGGCGATTATCGCCGTTTATACTTTCATCGCCGTACGCGGCTTCAAACTGGCCGCCAAATGCCCGGACGCTTTCGGCCGCCTGCTGGTTGTCGGCATTATCGTTTGGTTTATCACCCAGGCCTTCGTTAATATTGGCGCCATGCTCGGCGTCATGCCTTTAACCGGCATTCCTTTGCCGTTTGTTTCTTACGGCGGCACCGCGCTGATGATGTCATTGGCCGCGGCCGGAATCTTGGCTAATATTTCCAAACAAGCTAACAGTTAATTTATGAATAAACGAGAAGTGACTATTTTATCAGAAGATCAGGAGAGTCGATTCAACCAAGATATCGCCGCCAAGATAGAAGAATTAAAATCAGCTTATCCCGATATCACTCATGGCGAGTATTGGCTGTCGCTGGAAAATGCTTTGCGAGCGGAGAAATTTTTGTTGGAAAAGATCGAACCGCTTTTGGATACCCCCGATCATCCTCGCGCCAATCCTGCCTATCGCCGGCGAATAAATAATTTTTCCAATCGAATAACTGACTATATTATGTTGCACCCTCACGCCGGTATGGATGAGGTTAGCCGAGCGTGCAATATTAAATCAAAGGAGTTGGAGCAAATCAGGCAATTGCAAATCGCCAAGCATTATTTAGCGCGTTGCGTAACCTCTGTTAGCAGGGACTCCTCAATCATAATCAATGAATTTGACGAGATGTATTTTTTCCGGCCGCCTAAACCGGCGCCCGGGGAGGAAAATAAATATTGGAAAGCGGAGGAATTGGGCGTGCCGGCGATGCTTTCCGGCGCCTTTGTCTTCAGTGAAGGGGCTTGGTCCAGGATAGAACCCGACTGGAAGAAAAAGGAGTTTGATGAAACCGGAGAAGATTTTTGCATGCTAACAACAGGATCCAGTATAGATAGGAAATATTTTAGAGGAGAGAGTAATCCTTTGCATTATTTGGGTTTAAGTTATTTTCTAGAAGGAATTGAAAAGGACATAATAAATTCCAGCAGGCATGAAGTCGTTCATCAAGTTGATTTTTTAAGGTCTGAAAGACGGGGTGTAAATTTTATTTTGACGGAAGTCATTGCTTTTCGCATCGACGGTCAGATGGACACGCCGAAAAACAGAAAAAAATCGCGCGACAGATTCCGGGAGTTTATTAACGATCATATAAAGGGTTACTTGAAAAAGTATGAAGTGGCTGATGCAGAAGAAGACAAGAAAACAGTTGAAGCTTTTTTGGCCGTACTGGATGAAGCGGAAAAAATTATCGGTTTTGCCCGAACGACCAGTATTTTGTTAGATTCGCTGACTTTGATGGAAGCGGCGGACAAATTAAATAGAGCAGCAGGAATAAGTTATGAAATATAAATTATTATTATCCGGCGGCGGCACCATGGGTTCGGTCAGTCCGCTTGTCGCTGTTTATCAGGAAATCAAGAAGCGTCAGCCCGACGTTGAATTTTTATTTGTCGGCACTTCCGCCGGTCCGGAACGGGGGGCGGTGGAAAGCTACAAAATTCCTTTTGTCAGCATCAGCTCCGGCAAATTCCGCCGTTATTTTTCTTGGCAAAATTTTTTTGACCCGTTTAAAGTCATTATCGGCTTTTTTCAGGCGTTGAAAATCCTGCTGGCTTTCCGTCCCCGGGCAATAATGATCGCCGGCGCTTACGTGGGAGTGCCTCTGGCTTGGGCGGCGTGGCTGTTGAAAATTCCGGTCTTGATTCATCAGCAGGATATTGAGGTTGGTCTGGCCAATCGTTTAATGTCGCCGGTGGCCAAGAAAGTTACCGTGGCTTTTGATATTTCTTTGCGCGATTTTAAGCGCGGCCGGGCGATTTTAACCGGCAATCCGATCCGCGAGGAATTCAGTCATTGCGATAAAGACAAAAGCCGTGAATTGTTTGGTTTAAAAAAGGATGTGCCAGTCGTTTTTTTTACCGGCGGCGGCACGGGCGCGGTGGCCATGAATGAAATATTGGAGCAGGCCCTGCCCGATTTAATGAAGTTCGTCCAAATTATCCATGCTACCGGCAAGGGAAAGAAAATCAATTTTTCCGCCGACAATTATCATCAGTTTGAATTCATAACTCACGAGATGCCCGAGGCCTTATGCGCGGCCGATCTGGTGGTAACGCGCGCCGGATTGTCCACTTTATCGGAATTATCCTATTGCGGCAAGCCCGCCGTTATTATCCCGATGTATCGGACGCATCAAGAGAATAACGCTAATTATTTTCAGAAGCATAATGCCGCCGTGGTCTTGTCGGAAGCGTCACTGAATAAGAAAATGCTGGTTGATATTATTAGCGGACTGATTAGAAGCGAGGATAAATTACGCAGTTTGTCGAAGAATATTAAAAAGATGATGCCGCAAAACGGCGCGGCCGCCATAGCGGATGTAATCTTGCAATTAATCAAAAATAAAAAATGAACTTAACACAAATAAAAAAAATCCATTTTATCGGCATCGGCGGCATTGGCATTTCGGCCGCGGCGCGTTTGGCGCGCAATCGGGGGATGAACGTTTCCGGCAGTGACGCGCAAGAGAGCGAGACAGTCGCTGATTTGAGGTCGCAAGGATTTATCGTTGCCGTACCGCAAGCGGCTGCCAATGTCCCCGAAGACGCGGATTTGGTTGTTTATACGGTAGCTGTTACCGCGGATAATCCGGAAAGGGCGCGAGCGCAAGAATTAAAAATAGAGCAGCTGACCTATCCGCAGTTTCTGGGCCTGTTAATGTCAGGCAAATTTGGCATCGGCGTTTCCGGCACTAACGGCAAAACCACCACTACCGCCATGATCGCCAAAATTTTAATTGATGCGAGTAAGGATCCGAGCGTGGTTTTGGGATCCAAGGCGGAATTTTTATCCGACAATGCGCGATCGGGCCAGAGCGAATACTTTGTGTTTGAAGGCGACGAGTACCGCCGGGCCTTCGCTAATTATCATCCCAAGATAGCGGCCGTTACTTATATTGGCGAGGATCATCTGGATTATTACAAGGATTTGGCCGAAATAAAATCGGCGTTTAAGGATTATCTTCTGCGGGTGCCGGCCGAAGGTTACGCGGTATTAAATGCCGACGATCCCAATTCAATGGAACTCGCGCCGGAACTTAAAGCGAATAAAGTTACTTTTGGCCTCACTGAAGAAGCTGACTATATGGCTTCGGAAATATACTGTGAAGATGGCCGGCAATTTTTTACGGTTAATTCCGGTGATGGCTTAAGCCAAAAATTAAGCATTCAGTTGCCGGGGCGCTACAATATTTACAATGCCTTATGCGCCGTCGCTGTTTGTCGGGTATTGGATATTGCTTGGCCGAAGATTATTGAATCCGTAGCTGATTTTACCGGCACCTGGCGGCGGTTTGAACGGCTGGGGCAACTGGGCCAAGCCGAAGTGATTGCTGATTATGCCCATACGCCCGATGCTGTCGCTCAAGTTATCGGCGCGACCAAGGAATTCTATCCCGGCAAAAAGATACTGACCGTGTTTCAGCCCCACCAATACTCCCGAACAAAAAATTTGTTCAATAAATTCGTCACGGCTTTCGGTTCGGCCGAGCAGGTGATCATTCCTGACATTTTTTATGTGGCGGGGCGGGAGAAGCCCGAGGATTTTGATGTTGACTCTAAAATCTTGGCCGAGGCAGTTGCCGGGCAAGGCGTTAAAGCGGTCTATGGCGGCACATTATCGGCAAGCGAAGAGCTGGTTAAAAAAATGGCAAAAGATTTTGATATAGTTTTGGTTTTAGGCGCCGGTGATGTTTATGAATTGGCGAAAAATTTGATTAAATGAAAACACCGACGAATTGTCGGTGTTGGTAAGAACCTTTAAAATCAGGAAGGTCTTTTGCCGATTGCAACATTACACGCGAAAGCAAAACGTTCCGGATGTTCCAGATAATCATAAAGGAATCGTATTTTTTCCCTAATCTCATCTTCGTTTGTCGGGGGAGCGCTATGATTAACTTCCAGCCAAAGCAGGGAACGGATTTCTGCGATGATTTCCGGCAGTCGGGGAGCAGAAAGGGTTTTTGCTTTTTCATATTCAGGGTTGTCACCCCACAAGACCGACAGGAGAACAGGCATTAGATCTTCATCCAATTCTTTTAATTTTAAACTGGCGCACAGATTTAGCACTAATGTTATCAACCGTGAGAGTGATTCTCTGGGAAAGGGCTTCATAGCCGCTTCGCGTTGCTCAACTGTTAAGGAACACTTATATTCAACCATCGGTTCCTTTTTTGTCTCTTCGGTTGTGGTTCCTTCAATAAAGCAGTCCCAGGATATTTCCCGAAAGGACAAAATAACTATCCGTGTGCCCCGTGTGCCAAAAGAACAAACATCGCTGATCTTTTTTATTGCCTGACTGAATGGAAAGTGGCCTTTATCAAATGCCATAAAGATATTATCGATGCCTGGGTTGAAATGTTCGGTGAACATAGCGTAAGAAACGAACCAATATTTCATTATTTCCTCCTCTTGTTGTTTGGTTGACTATTGATCTATAAAATACCTAATTGTTAAAAGAACTTTATTGATTTTTGATCATATCATAATGAATAATTAATGTCAATATGTCGGTAGATTTATATAAAATCCAACAAAAAGCCGAACAGCCGCGCAAGCGGAAAAAAGTCAAGAAGGCGCCGGGTTTTGCGGCGCAAAAGCAAGCCCTGGAAGCAAGCAAATATTATGTTAGAACAAGCCAAAAAAAATCTCGGTAAAAGGTTCAAAGAAAATGAGCCGTTAGCCAGCCATACCACTTTGCGAATCGGCGGTCCGGCCAAGTTTTTTGCTATCGCGCAAACCCCGGAGGAAATCCTGGCTTTGATCCAGGAAGCAGAAACGGCGGGCGTAAATCACGCCATCATCGGCGGTGGCAGCAATATCTTGGCCAGTGATGACGGTTTTGACGGCTTAGTGATTAAAGCAAACGGCGGCGAAATAAAAGTTGACGGCGAGCAAATGACCGTTGATGCCGGCGCGCCTTTGGCTTTGGCTTTGACTGAAGCGACCAAAAACGGCTTAACCGGTTTGGAGTGGGCTGTAGGCATACCCGGAACTGTCGGTGGAGCTGTTTGCGGCAATGCCGGCGCTTATGGCGGCGATATGGCGCAAAGCGTGGTTGCAGTAAAAGTGTTGCAAGATGAAAAGGCGGTTGAGTTGAATAACAGTGATTGCGGTTTTGGTTATCGTGATAGCCGGTTTAAAAAAGATGCCAATGGAGACATTGTTTTATCTGCCGTCTTAAAGTTAAAAAAGGCAACACCGGAAGAGATTACCGCCGCCAAAGAAAAGATGTTAAAAATTATTGCGGAGCGCGGCGCCAAGTTCAGCGAAGGCGCTTCAGCCGGCAGTTTTTTCCGCAATGTCATGCTGACTGCAGAAGATGCGGCAGAGTTTAAAAAGACACATCCGGAAGTTCCGGATCAGTTTATTGAGTGGCGGAAAATTCCCGCGGCTTGGCTGATTGACCAATGCGGTTTGCGCGGACGGCAAATAGGCGGCGTCAAGGTCAGCAAGCGGCACGCCGGCGTCATTATTAATACCGGCGGAGCAACCGCCAGCGACGTGGTTATAATGGCTTCACTTGTTAAGCAGAAAGTCAGAAGCCAGTTCGGTTTACAGCTGATGGAAGAAGTGCAGTATCTGGGTTTTTAAGAAGCAGCTTATTACTTATTACCTATTACTTATTATCTTTTAACAAAAATATGAACATCTCAATCAAAACGACCAGAATTGAATTAACGCCGGGGATAGAAACGGCGATAAACGACAAAATTGGCGGGCTGGCCAAATATTTTGACAATATCATCGGCTGTGAAGTGGAAGTGGGCAAGACCACCGAGCATCATCACAAGGGAGAAATTTTCCGCGCTGAAGTCAATTTGGAGGTGCCGAAGAAAGTCATTCGCGCCGAGGCCGAGTCCGATGATTTGTATAAGTCCATCAATGAAGTTAAAGACAAGATGAAAGTGGAAATTATGAAATACAAAGAGACCTTGCGCGACTGATCGGCGCGATTGGATTAGCCAGCCGCCTCCAATAACCAGCGGGGCGGATTGCCAAAAAGCGGAAAATATTGTAAACTGATCTAACCTTGATTTATTAATATTATTTATGTCATTTCTTACTAAAATATTCGGCGACCCCAATAAAAAAGTATTAACCGAATTCCAACAGGCGATTGACGCCATTAACGCCTTAGAGTCGAAGATCTCGGCTTTATCCGATGAGGATTTGAAGGCCCAGACCGTCAAGCTTAAGGCCGAACTGGCCAAGGATAAGACCCTGGATGACATTTTGCCCGAGGCCTTTGCCACGATTCGCGAAGCGGCCAAACGTGTCATTGGCCAGAGGCATTTTGATGTCCAGCTGATGGGCGGTATCGCCCTGCATCAAGGCCATATCGCGGAAATGCGTACGGGTGAAGGCAAAACTTTGACCGCCACCGCGCCTATTTATTTGAACGCTTTGGCCGGTAAGGGCGTGCATTTGGTTACCGTCAACGATTATTTGGCTCGCATCCACGCCGATTGGATGGGGCAGATTTATGATTTTTTGGGACTTTCGGTCAGTTGCATCCAACAACAGAACATTTCTTATAAATTTGACAAGCAACACCAACATCAGGAAGGTGATATAGTTTTGGACGTGCAGAATTTGATTCCCTGCACTCGTCGCGAGGCCTATGCTTGCGATATTCTGTACGGCACCAATAATGAATTCGGCTTTGATTACTTGCGCGACAACATGGTAACGCGAGAAGAGGATATGGTTCAGCGCGATTTGTTTTATGCCATTGTGGACGAAGTTGACTCTATTTTGATTGATGAAGCCCGAACGCCGCTGATTATTTCCGCGCCGGACATGGAATCCACGGACAAATATTATCAGTTCTCGCAAATCGTTAAAAAATTAACGGAAAAAGAGGATTACAATATTGATGAAAAACAGCGCGCCGCGACTTTAACTGAAGCGGGCATTGCCAAAGTGGAAAAAGCGCTGGGCGTAGAAAATATTTATACCGATCGCGGCATCGCTGATGTCCATCATATTGAGCAGGCCTTGAAAGCGCAGGCGCTGTTTAAGCGCGATAAGGATTACGTGGTTAAAGACGGAGAAATCATTATTATTGACGAATTCACCGGCCGCATGATGTTCGGCCGCCGCTATAGCGAAGGCCTGCATCAGGCCATTGAAGCCAAGGAAGGCGTCAAAGTTCAGAAAGAAAGCGTTACGCTGGCCACGATTTCCTTCCAGAATTATTTCCGTTTGTATGCCAAGTTGTCCGGTATGACCGGCACAGCCGCCACCGAAGCCGAAGAATTCGCCAAGATTTACAAATTGGAAGTCACCACTATTCCGACTAACCGCCCCATGATCAGGAAGGACTTAAATGATCGGATTTACAAAAACGAACAAGGCAAATACAATGCGCTTATTGAAGAAGTCAAAACTAGATACAAAAGCGGCCAACCGGTTTTAATCGGTACGGTTTCCATTGAGAAGAATGAACTGCTGTCCGAATTGTTTGATCGCGCCGGCATCCCGTGCCAGATTTTAAACGCCAAGCATCATGAAAAAGAAGCGCACATCATCGCGCAAGCCGGACGAGTCGGCGCTGTAACTATCGCCACCAACATGGCCGGCCGCGGCGTGGATATTATTTTGGGCGGTTATCCGTTTAATCAGGAAGAATATGAAAAGGTGGTTGCCGCCGGTGGCTTGTGCGTAATCGGCACGGAACGCCACGAATCCCGCCGCATTGATAACCAATTGCGTGGCCGCGCCGGACGCCAAGGCGATCCTGGTTCATCGTTGTTTTTTATTTCCATGGACGATGATTTGATGCGCATCTTCGGTTCGGAACGGATGAAGAAAATGATGACGACTTTGGGCGTACCGGATGATATGCCGATTGAAAACGGCATGATCAGCAAATCCATTGAACAGGCGCAGAAAAAAGTAGAGACGCATAATTTTGACATCCGCAAGCATTTGGTGGAATACGACGATGTCATGAATAAGCAGCGCGAAACCATTTACCGCAAACGCCGGCAGATTTTGGCCGGCGAAGGAACCAAGGAATCGGCTCTTAGCGCCATTGAAAACGAAATTGACGCGGCCGTGATGCTGGCGACGCAAGATAACGACGAAAGCCAATGGAAACTGGAAGAAATTTATGAGGCGGTTGGCTTGATTTTCCGCATTAAGCCGGAAACCCGCAAGACCTTGGAAGAATTAAGAAAAGAAGCGGGGGACAGCCAGGAAGATCAGATGTCTCGCGAAATGATTTCCGGCTATCTGAAAAAATTGGCCGTGGAAGAATACAATGAGTTGGAAGCTAAAATTAACATGTTGCCGGTGGCGGAAGGCCAGTTGCCGGCCATGCGCCAAGTGGAACGCGGCATGTTTTTGCGCGTTATTGACACTTTGTGGATTGAGCACTTGGATACGATGCAATACTTGCGCACCGGCATCGGTTTACGCGGCTATGGCCAGCGCGATCCGTTGGTGGAATACAAAAAAGAATCACTGCGCATGTTTAAGGACTTGATAGCGATGATTGATCATCAGCTGGCTTATAGCATTTATAAAATCGGTTTTGTGGCGCCGGAAGAAATGGACCAGGCAGGAAACAAACCGAAAAACATTCAGCTTAAAGGCGCCAGCGATCAGTCATCTTTGAAGTCACCCATGGAATCAGATTCCGGATTGGCCGAACGCCAGGCCGATAAAATCCTAAAAGACAGCGCGCATTATAACGGCGAGAAAGTCGGCCGGAACGACCTTTGTCCTTGCGGCGCAACTTATCCGGACGGCAAACCGAAGAAGTATAAGGATTGCCACGGAAAATAAGGGATAAAAAAACCACAACCATGGGTTGTGGGGTCAGTTAAATTCTGCAGGAATATTATTGCCATTTTTATCGTAAAGGCCGAAATGGAGATGGGGGTATGTTGCGTATCCGGTATTGCCGCTTAACGCAATAATTTGTCCACGCTTGATTTTCTGTCCGATTCGTACTTTTAAGGATCGCCATTGCAGGTGAGTGTAACAACTCACACATCCGTCCGCGTGTAGGATTTCGATATAGTTTGCCTTATCTGTGTACTTCTTGTGTCGGTATGATTTTGAAAATCTGCTTTCTCTGTGAAGCACAACGCCATTAGCGATCGCCATCACCGGGGTCCCGATAGGAACTGCAAAATCTATGCAATGTTTCATGCTGGTGTGTGTTTGATGGAAAGGAGCTGAACGAATATCAACCGTATTAACCGGCAGAGAATACCTCATTATTATTTCTCCTTAGGGTTAGTTTTTGTCTTAAATTCTATTTAGTTCTATCTTAAAGATAGTTGATTATTACGATTTAGTCAATAGTTTAAGGGGCGAATTCAATATTATTCAATCGCGGTTATTGACATTGTTTAAGAATTTATTTAAGATGTCAGAATCAATAGAACTTTGGAAAAACAATCACAAAAGGAGATACGCCATGATACTTGGGGATTTGAATAGCTTTCTTAATTTTAGGCCGATGTTTAACGTCGTGGGTTGTTATTTGGTGCGGCAAGGCCACATTTTGATGTTGAAAAGGCACCCCGATAAACCTCAAGGCGGATTGTGGTGCGTACCCGGCGGCAAAATAAAACATGCGGAAAGCATTTGGGAAGCGGCAACTCGCGAATTTAAAGAAGAAACCGGTTGTGATTTGCCGCAAGACCTGAACTGTCGGACTTTCTGCCCCTTACCCGAGGCCGTTCGTTATCCGGATTATGATTTTCTTTATTTCATGTTTAAGGTGGAATTGCCCTCAAATTACGATTTGAGTCAAATCATCCTTAACCCGGCGGAGCATATTGAATATAGCTGGGTACCGCTTTTAGATGTTATGGGGCAACGGCAAGTTTTGCCGTTAGTGCCGGATGAAGAAGAGTGTTTGCGTCGGTTGTTTAAATGGTAACTCGGTTTTGACATTTCTAGTCGCGATTTTCGCGACTTTTATTTTTGGCTGAAAAATGGTAATATTTGGTTATTAATTAGTAATTGACTAACATATGCCCGAATTGCCGGAAGTGCAAACCATCGTCGGCGAACTGAATGAAAAAATCAAATCCAAAACGATTAAAAACGTCCGAGTGTTTAAATACAAATCAGTCCGGCCGATGAACAAAAAGTTTGTTCAATCAGTCAAAAGACGGAAAATTTTAGGCGTGGTTCGCCGCGCCAAAATGATTATTATCAATCTTAGCGGCGGCAAGCATCTCTTAATCCATCTTAAGATGACCGGGCAATTGGTGTTTCGCGATCGCCGCGGCAAAGGTTTGTCCGGCGGTCATCCCATCGCTTTCAAAGGCGAATTGCCGACCAAGTTTACCCGGGTGATGTTTGAGTTTACCGATAAAAGCCACTTGTTTTTTAATGATATCAGGCGTTTCGGCTGGATTAAATTCGCTGACAAAAAATTATACGAAAGCGAAATCGCCAAGTACGGCTTGGAACCGTTAAGCAAAGAGTTCACTTTGGCGGAATTCAAGAACAAACTCCGACGCTATCCCAATCGTAAAATTAAACAATTACTGATGGATCAGACGCTGATTGCCGGCGTAGGCAATATTTATGCCGATGAAGCGTGTTTTGCGGCTCGGCTATTGCCGGCTCGGCCGGCCCTGAAGCTGAAGGAAAAAGAAATCAAGGATTTATTTAAAGCCATACCGCGCATTCTTAAATTGTCTATCAGCAAAAAAGGCACTTCCGCCGATACTTACGTGACGACTTCCGGCGCAGAGGGCGGCATGATGAAGTTTTTGAAAGTTTACGGGCGGGCGGGGGAGAAATGCAAACGTTGCGGCGGAGTAGTGCATAAAATAAAATTGGGCGGTCGCGGCACGCATTTCTGTCCCGGTTGCCAAAAATAAAACACATCCCGCAAGGATGTGTTAAGGTGCGATAGGATTTATTACTAATGGGTCCTTTTATTTTAGGCGAATCTCCTTATGCCTTGTTTTTCATCTTCTTTCTTTCCACGCAATATTCTTTTCCAGTTTTTTCTGATTTTTTTGGCGCAGGATTTGCAAACGGCGAAGTGCTCGTCTTCTTTGGTGATGGACTTTTTGCAAAGGCGGCAAAAACAATATAGATGCACCGCCAGTCCGGCTTTATTTTTTTTGCTTATCAGTTCGCAACAAGTATGGCAAAGACCCAATTCATGATCCATGATTACTTTAGTCATGCTGCAGAAACTGCATTCTCTTACCAAGGCCATGATTTGTCCTCCTTTACGTAGGTTTTAAATTTTAATGTCCCGATGATTTGCCTGTCTTATATTAGTATGGTATTTTAATAATGTCAAGCAGGCCCGGCAGAATTAAACTGCGGCCAGAAGCGCGTAAAGAATCAACGCCAAGACGACGCCGAAAATTATGCCGACCGCTGCTTCCGGCAAAGTGTGGCCGATGCGTTCGCGTACCAAAACCTCGGGGTTTTCCGGAAAAATTTCTTTGGTCAAGGTGTTGGTTAGAACGGCGTTCTTGCCGATTTCCCGCCTAAAACCTACGGCATCGCGCAAGACCACGATCACCAAAACAAAAGATACGGCGAAAGCGGCGGAAGCCACGCCTTCACGAAGCGCGATTACCGTGGCCAGGGCGGCAACGAAGGCCATATGGGAAGACGGCATACCGCCGTAATCGGAAAACATGTGGCGCCAATTGAGATTGTGATTGATGCCGTCAATGCTTAACTTGACGACTTGAGCGATGAGCACGGCCAGAATGGGAATAATAATTAGCAAATACATAAAATTATAATTAATTGTTTATTATGAACTATATTTTGGCGATTATCGCCGGCTTAATCCAAGGCGTGGCAGAATTCCTGCCCATTTCCAGTTCCGGCCATCTGGTTCTTCTGCATGACATCCTTAAATTCAATTTGCCGGACAATCTGACTTTTGACATTGTGCTTCACTTGGGGACATTTCTGTCGCTTTTGGTATTTTTTTGGCGCGATATCATCCACTTAGTTAAAGGATTTTTCTCCAGCTTGGTTAAAAGAAATCTTAGCGGCGATGCCGATCAGCGTTTGGCTTGGCTGATTATCATCGGCACGATTCCCGCCGCTTTGGCCGGTTATTTTTTCAATGATTTTATTGAACAAGCGTTCCATGAGGGCAAATTAGCCACTTTAGTCGTGGCCGTCATGCTGATTATCGTCGCTGTTTTATTCTGGCTGCTGGAAAAATACGCCCAACGCCTGCGGACAGCCGATTCGCTCAAATGGTGGGAGGCGCTGATTATCGGCGCGGCTCAAGCTATAGCGCTGATTCCCGGCACTTCCCGGTCCGGCATTACCATTTGCGCCGGCTTAATGCTCAAGCTGACGCGGGAACAAGCGGCCAAATTTTCTTTTTTGTTGTCCATGCCGGTAATTTTGGGCGCCGGAATCAAGTCATTGGGACAGATTGAATCCGTAACCGCCGCGGACTGGCCGTTGTTGGTTATCGGTTTTATTACCGCCGCCCTTAGCGGTTATTTCGCCATTAAATTTTTATTAAAGTACTTGATAAATCATTCGCTTAGCGTTTTCGCCTGGTACCGGGTGGTTTTGGCTTGCTTGATTTTGCTTTGGCTGGCTTTTTAGCTTTAACCGCTTCGGTTTTAGTTTTTATCTTAACTTTAATTTTGGTTTTATTTTTTATTGTTTTTATCTTCGGCGAGCGGGACTCGGTTGAAGATTTTTTGATAAATTTTTTGCTGCTCGGCTTAGCCGGCGCCGATCCTTGCAGAAAAACCAAAAGCACCAAGAGAGTAACAATAATAATCAGCCAGCCCAGCCATAAGCGGCATAAGCGCGCCGCCGCCAATATCCGTTCGCCGGACCAGGCGCGAGATGCGGGAAAATAATCGTCCACGCCGTAAGCCGCGGCCGCAGCCAGTTCAGTGGCGCCCAGCACGCGCGAGCCGAACAGTTGGACGACAACCGCGGTAGGTCGGTTGTTGAATTCGCCTTGCAAACTGGCGACGCCGATCTCCTGGTATTCCGGGCGTTCCAAATTCTGGCGGTGGCCGTCGCTTTTCAGCCAGGCCTCAAACACTTCCTGGCTGTTATTGAAATCAATCGCCAGGTTTTCGCCGACATAGAAATATTTGTAGCCGACGTCTTTGACCCAATCGGAAAATTTTCTGCCGTCCGGCGAGACATGATTGAAATATTGCTTGGCCAGAATATCTCTGGCACGATCAATCGCCGCTTGAGTCAGGCGGGGATTGACGCTTAAGCTGTTGAGTCCCAGGCCTTGGCGATAAGTGTTGGTTAACTGGACGATTTCTTCGGTGGCCGCCGGGTTTTCTTCCGCTTGAACGGCTTGGCCCAGCCGCAAGATTGCGTCCGCGGCCAAATAACCGACGCCGATGATAATCGCCGCGCCCAATAGAATTAATTGTTTTTTGTTCGCCTTCATTAAAATAATTATACCATAATTTGCGGCCCAAGACGAAAACCATGGACTAAATCCCTGGTTTTTGCTACAATATCAAATATTATTAATCCGTTGTTTATTATGTTTAAAAAAGTGATTTTGGTTTTTTTGATCGTTATAATTTTAATCGCTTCGTGGCTTTTTTATTCCCTTAACCGCCGGAATAATTTCACTCAAACCGTAACCGTCAATATTGAATCGGGGACCGTCGCCGGTAAAATTTCCCAGGCGCTCAAGAGCCGAGGGCTTATAACCAACGCTTTTATTTTTAACGCGTACGCCAAATTGACCGGAGCGGACAGCCGCTTGGTGGCCGGAACGCATCAAATTGAACCGCGCTCTTCCATCAAATCAATCGTTCGCCAATTAACCATTAACACTAATTTGGATCGGGAACTTAGCATTACCATTATTGAGGGCTGGAAGATAAAAGATATTTCTGCTTACTTAGCGGAGAGGGGGATTGCAAACGAGCAATCGTTTGCCGACGCCATCAAGATTGACAATTGGCGCGACAAGTATCCTTTCCTGCAAGACAAGCGTATCAAGTCGCTGGAAGGGTTTTTGTTCCCCGATACTTATCGGATTTTTAATGACGCTAAAGCCGAAGATGTTGTTAAAAAAATGCTGAACAATTTTGGCGCTAAGGTGACGGCGCAAATGCGTTTTGACGCGCCCAAGGACAACGCCAGTTTTTATGACGCCCTGATCTTGGCTTCCATCGTGGAACGCGAGGCGCTGTATGATGATGACCGCCGAGTCATCGCCGCAATTTTTCTCAACCGCCTGAAACAGGGGATCGGCTTGCAATCCGACGCCACTATCAATTATATCACCGGCAAAAAATCCACCCGGCCGACTTACGCCGATTTGCAAGCCGATAGCCCCTACAATACTTACAAGTATCGCGGTTTGCCGCCTGGCCCGATTTGCAATCCCGGTTTGGCTTCCATTAATGCCGTGATTTATCCCCAGCCCAATAATTATTTTTATTTCCTGACGGATAGCGAGGGTCGCGCCCATTTTGCCAAAACTTACGCCGAACATCAGCAAAATATCATTAAGTATCTGGAGAATTAAGTCAGAATTAGCTAAAACCGCCAAAAAGCAGATCTTGAGGTTAATCCTTGGGGTCTGTTTTTATCTATTGACAATTACCAGATTTTTTGATATAATTAAGGCATAAGAATCTATTATAGTCAAATTTTAGCTAATTTTAGGTAAAAATAAACGATAAAATTTTGCTAAAATAAAGTAATTAATTAAAATTACCTCTATTGACAATAATCGGTGATTAGTTTAACATTCAATATTAATTATCATATGTCCATCTTGGATCAAGTCAGAAAAAACAAATTTAAAGACGGTTTGTCCGCCTTTAATCCGGTCGATGTCATTAACACCTTATTCAATAACCTGTCCGAAAAGGAACGGGACGTTGTTAGAAAGCGTTTTGGCTTAGGTATTGATAAAAAGCATACCCTGGAGGAAATCGGCCAGGTTTATGGCATTACCCGCGAGCGCGTCAGACAGATTGAAAACCTGTCCATCAAGAAGCTCAAGGATTTGCGCGATCTCAAAGATGAGATTCGCGAAGCCGAAGGCGTGGTTTCACAGCTTTTGGAGCAATACGGCGGCGTTATGGAAGAGGCCTTCTTCTTGGAAAACGTCCTCAACTATTTGAACGCCCATCCGGAAAGCGAGAATTCCTTGCTGTTTTTGGCCGAACATATTTTCTCTGACCGCATCAATAAAGTCAACCAAGACAAAGAATTTAATCACTTATGGCGCCTGGGTTCCGCCGATACCGACTTTTTAAAGCGCGTTATCAGCGAACTGGTCGGCATTATTGAAAAGAACGGCGAACCGGTCAGTTTGACTGAACTCTTAAGCCGCTTCAAAAATTCCAGCTTCTATAATGAAAACAAAGATCGGATTTTGTCTTTAACCACCATGTTAGAGGCCACCGATGAAGATATTGATAAGATTTTGGAAAGCTATTTGCGCGCTTCCCGAAAAATCCAACAGGACATCTTTGATAATTGGGGTTTGATTTCTTGGGGCATTGTTAAACCCAAAAAAATCAACGATAAGATTTATTTGACTTTAAAGAAGGCCGGCCGCCCCATGCATTTTACCGAGATTGCTTCCGAAATCAACAAGAATGCTTTTGACGGCAAAATCGCTTATGCTCCGACCGTCCATAACGAATTAATCCTGGATCCGAAATACATTTTAGTCGGCCGCGGCATTTATGCCCTGTCCGAATGGGGCTATCGCCCGGGCAATGTGGCCGATGTCATTATTGACATCCTGAAAGAAGAAGGCCTTTTGACCAAGGATCAGATTATTGACAAGGTTTTGGAACGCCGCAATGTCAAGCGCTCCACCGTCTATCTGGCTTTAATGAACCACGATAAGATCAAACGCAACGACAAAGGCAAATATTCCCTGGTTGACGAAAGCGTCGCCGCAGTCCAATCTGAAGAGATTCTGGAAAAGGCGGCTGAATAAAAACCGTCATTCCCGCGCGCCTTGCCTGCCGGCAGGCAGGGGTGGGAATCCACTGAATAAAAACCGTCATTCCCGCGGAGGCGGGAATCCATGACATTAATAAATAATAAGGATTAACACTAATTAAAATTAAGGCGTGTGTTTCCCGATAAGTTTTAGTCCGCTTTCGCTTATTGCAAATTTTCAAGAATGGCGGAACAAGGAAAATTTTCAAATTTTCTAACATAAATAAATACCTGCTTAGGGCGGGTATTTATTTTTTTTACTTTCCGGCATCGCCGGACAATAACTTGATTAAGAGTAAAATTGTTCCCAAGATAAATTTGGCGCCGCCGGCAAAATTATGTTATAATTAATACGTCTCCGATTGCGACAATCGGACAAATAACGACATGCAACCGAATATTTACGACAATATTTTGTATTCCGTGGCCAACAACAATCTGTCGGAAAGTTTTTTAATTTGGTTTTTGCAGTTTAGCGAAATGAATCCGGTGGAAATCGGCTGGTATTTTTTCTGGCACGGCGGCTGGGTGCTGTTCGTTTTGATGTTCATGTGGCGTTCTTACAAGGATATTTTTTTGGAGAACCAGTCCGGCCGATTCCAGAGCAAATGGAAATGGCGTTTTTTGGCGGTGGATATCCCCAAAAACAACGAGCAAACGCCCAAGGCCGTGGAAAATGTTTTTGCCGCTCTGGCCGGAGTTTTTACCTCCTCCAATTTGGTTGACAAATATTGGAACGGCAAGGTGACGGAGAGTTTTTCTTTTGAAGTCGTATCCCTGGAAGGCCACACCAGATTTTTCATCCGCACTCCGGCGCATTTCCTTGACTTTATCCAAGCCGCGATTTATTCCCAATATCCGGACGCGGAAATCACCGAGGTTGACGATTACACCAATTACGATTCGGAAGACGTTGATCCTAAAACCGGCCAACCCGTTACTTTTTCCAAATTGCATTTTCCCAATAAGATTTATAATCTTTGGGGCGCGGAATTCATTTTGACCAGAAAATATCCCTTTCCCATTAAAACTTATGAAGAATTTGAACACCGCTTGAGCCAGGCCTTTTTGGATCCCATGTCAAATTTATTGGAGAACATGAGCCGTCTCGGTCCGGGCGAACAGACCTGGATTCAGGTTATAGTCCAGCCGCAAGGCGCTCCTTATTGGAAAGCGGAAACGGTAAAAAAGGTTTTGACCGAGCTAAAGAAAGAGGTTTATAAGCCGCCGGAGACCTTTAATCCCGCCGACATTATCAATAAACCCATGGGCGGCGCGCTTGATTGGGGTATGGGATTAGTCGGCCATGCCATTGGCTTGGAATTAGGCGCGGCGGGCGATAAGAAAAAAGAAGAAGATCAATGGAAGATGTTCAAAATGTCGCCGGGCGAGCGCACGGTTTTGGAAATGGTGGAAAAAAAGATAGCCAAGCATCAATTTAAGGTCAAGTATCGCATGATTTATCTGGCCAAGAAGGAGGTCTTTGCCAAGGGTCGCGGCGTAACCGGCATTACCGGCGCCATTAATCAATTCAACACCACTAACGCCAACGGTTTTAAGCCCGGCGCCTATACCAAAACCGCCGCCGATTATTTTTTTGTCAATCACCGCATTGCCGAAAAACAAAACCGCATTTTGCGTTGGTTTTGCCGGCGCCATGCCTGGTATGGCGAGAGCAACGTGGATGAAAAAGTCACCTTTCTTAATCCTGAAGAATTGGCTACCATTTGGCACTTCCCGGTAATGACGGTCAAAGCGACGGAAGTCGGTATGATCCAAAGCAAAAAAGCGGCTCCGCCCACTCGTTTGCCCTATGAACAGCGCGTCGGCCCGGCGAAAAAAGAAGAACGGCCGGCCTATAACCGTCCCATTGCCCCTGCCGCGCCGGTTTCTCCAAATCAAATGTTTGCCGCTTCACCTGTTGCGCCCGCTTATCAACCATTAGCAGGGGAACCGTCTTATGAACCGGCGCCTGGCGTGCCTCCGGTCGCTCCGCCTTTGCCCGATATGGCAATGCCTTCTTCGCCACCGGCAGTGGAGCCGGCTTATCAACCGCAATCGCAATACACGTCGCAACAACCGGCTTATGCGCCGCCGCCCGATAATTTGGGCCAAGGAACCGTGCCCTCAAGAAAAGGCGCGCCGCCGCCTAATTTGCCCTATTAAATACCGCTTTGCAGTAATTTTGCTTTTAGCATTATTTAATAAGGTGAACTATTCGTTTAATCAGTATGACCGAACCAAATAACAACGTAACAATTTTCGGCGAAACCAACTATCGCAACGCGCAACGATCTTTCGGGATTAAGCGCGACGATCGGCGGCGCCATATGTATGTCATCGGTAAAACCGGCATGGGAAAAACCACCCTGCTGGAGAATCTTATTATTTCCGATATTTTAAACGGCGAGGGCTGCTGCTATATTGATCCGCACGGCGATACGGCGGAAAAGCTGTTGGATTTCATTCCGCCGCACCGCATTAACGACGTAATTTATCTCAATCCGGCCGATGCCGAATTCCCCATCGCTTTCAACGTATTGGAATCGGTGGATGAAATCAACAAGAATTTCGTCGCCTCCGGCCTTATTTCAGTTTTTAAGAAGCTCTGGGCCGATTCCTGGGGTCCGCGTTTGGAATACATTTTGCGCAACACCATTTTGTCGCTTTTGGATTATCCCGGTTCCACCTTGCTGGGCATCATGCGCATTTTGGTGGAAAAGGACTATCGCGAGAAGGTCGTGGCCAAAATCAAGGATCCGGTGGTGCGCAGTTTTTGGGTCAACGAATATTCCAAATGGAATGAGAAGACCTTGCAGGAAGTCATTTCACCCATCCAGAACAAGGTCGGACAATTCTTGTCTAATTTTTTAATTCGCAATATTGTCGGCCAGGTAACTTCCACCATTGATTTGCGGGAAATCATGGATAACAAAAAAATCCTTATTTTGAATCTGGCCAAAGGAAAAATCGGCGAAGACACTATGAAACTTTTGGGTTCCATGATCGTAACCAAGTTATATTTGGCGGCCATGAGCCGGGTGGATATTCTGGAAAAGGATCGCCCTGATTTTTATCTGTATGTGGATGAATTTCAGAATTTTGCCACGGAAAGTTTTGCCAATATTTTATCCGAAGCCAGAAAGTACCGTCTCAATTTGATTGTGGCGCATCAATACATTGAGCAATTGCCCGAAGAAGTGGCGGCGGCCGTGTTCGGCAACGTCGGCACTTTGATTTGTTTCCGGGTCGGCGCCGCCGATGCCGAGAAATTAGTATTGGAATTCGCGCCGTTTTTTACGGAAGAGGATCTGGTCAATCTGCCGGCTTTCGCTGTTTATCTTAAATTGATGATTGACGGCGTGTCTTCCGATCCGTTTTCCGCCGCTACTTTGCCGCCGCTGTTTGAAGAATATCGCACCAATAATAGCGAGAAGGTAACTTATGTTTCCCGCGAACGCTACGCCAACCCGCGCACGGTGGTGGAAGACAAAATTAACCGCTGGAGCGCCACTGATTTGAGCACGCGGATGGGCGATATCGCCGCTCACGCCGAAAAAGGCGAATTAAAAATGGGCGAAGTGGTGCCGATGAAAGAACCGGTGGCCGGTCCGACGATTTCCTTGTCGGCTTTAGGCACCGGCACTTTGCCGTCTACGCCGCCTCGGCCGATGGTGTGGCCCAGACGTGACGAACGTCCGGTTAGACGCGATACCCGGTCTTTTAACCGCGATGGCAGGCAAGATGATCGCCCGCTTCGGCGCGATGACCGTTCCTTTCAGCGCGATGACCGCAGTTCACGAGATGTCCCCATGACGGAAAGACGGGAAGAACGCCCGCGAGAAGAGCGGCCGGACGACAGGCGCGTTGGCGAGAGCCGCGACAGTTACGGCCAACCGGCAAGAAAAGACGCGGGAGAACGCCGCGAGTTCGGCAAGTTTGACGCGAAGTGTTCCATGTGCGGCAATATGTTCAAGCTGAATTTTCAGCCGGAAAAGGGCCGGCCGGTGTATTGCGGCGATTGCTTTAAAAAAGTCAAAGACCAGCGACGCAAGCCGGAACCGGAACGCGAGCCGGCGATCAAGATGCTGGAACAATTGGTGCGCCGCGAAGATACGGATGATGCCCCGCCTTTGAGTTTGTCGTCGCTCCAGCCGCGTCAGCCGATTCTGCCGCCGCCGGATTTAAGCGCCGGACCGGCTATGCCATCAGCCGCTTTGCCGGATAATCCGCCGGCCGACGAGGAAGTGGAAGAGATCTATCAAACGAGACAGCAACGATAAATAATTTTTAATCGGCTGCTAGTTTTATGCCGTAAGCCAATATAGTCCCCCGGGGCAAGCCCCAGAGTAATAGAGATTGCGTACTAAATAACCCGGCAAGCCAAGCAGTATTTGACTATATTGGCGTCGCTCGCTCGGAATCCAGCGCTTTGAAGCGCTGGTTCGCTCGCTCACTAGCCAATAAATAAGTCAATTATATGTCCGAAACCATCAAAAATCTGGCCAAAGCGTTCATCGGCGAATCGCAAGCCAGAAATCGTTATACCATGTATAGCAAAGTCGCTAAAAAGGAGGGATATGAACAGATTGCCGAGATATTTTTAATCACCGCGGACAATGAGCGTGAACACGCAGCCAAACTGTTTGAGGAAATCCAAAATTTGAAAAAACACTCCAAAGAGGATTTGGCGGCGATTAAGGTTGAAGCCGAAGCGCCCACGACTTATGGCACCACGGCGGAAAATTTAAAAGCCGCCATTGCCGGAGAGAATTGGGAATATGTTACCATGTATCCGGAGTTTGCCGCTAAGGCCGAAGAGGAGGGCTATGACAAGATCGCCACGCGTTTGAAATCAATCGCCATAGCCGAAAAGCATCATGAAGAAAGATACATAAAATTGTTGCGGCAAGTTGAAGCCGGTACGGTTTTCAAGAAGGAAGAAGAGGTTTGGTGGATCTGCCGCGAATGCGGTTATGCGCATTTCGGCAAGGAAGCGCCCAAGGAGTGCCCGTCCTGCAACCATGCCCGGGCTTTTTATCAGCTTAAGTGCGAAGAATACTAAATTAGTTAGTCGTTACTTAATGAAATACTTAAAATGTTACTTAATGAAATACTTAAAATATTGAATAAAATTACTTCAAAACTGCCAACTAACAATTAATTGCTAAAAACTTATGAAACTAAACGAAGTTTACAAATGCCCGATTTGCGGCAATATCGTGGAAGTCGTTCATGTGGGCGGAGCGGCTCTGGTCTGTTGCGGCCAGGAGATGATTTTGCAAGTGGAAAATTCCGTTGATGCCGCGCAAGAGAAGCATGTGCCGGTGATTGAAAAAACTGAAACGGGGATAAAAGTCAAAATCGGCGCCGCGCCTCATCCCATGGAAGAGGTCCATTATATTGAGTGGATTGAGATTATTGTTGATGATCGGGTTGATCGCAAATATTTGAAGCCGGGAGACGCTCCCGAAGTCGAATTCAATCGGATCGGAGAAAACATTACCGCCCGCGCCTATTGCAATCTGCACGGCTTGTGGAAAAAATGATTTTGGACTGAAATTTAATGCCGATTAAAAATTAATCAAATCCAATCAAAATAATAAAAAACAGCCGCCTCCCATTCGGGTGGCGGCTTTTTGAAAGTGCGGATTAAGCGGATTAAGATGCCGTTAAACAGGCCTAACTGTTTTCAGGTATTTTTTCGCTTGATGTCGAGATAGAGGGTTTGGTAAGATAACCCCTCGTTAATTAATGGTTCAGTTTTCAAGCCAACCTTCAATCGGTAACCGGCGCTTCGGCATAGTGAAGCAAGTTCTTTGTATTGAGGCAGGTTTAGCACCTGTATCATAGTAACGGGGAAAACATCAGCCGCCTTTGTTTTTATATGGCGGCAAAACATCAGAAGACGGGGTGAATACAATATTACATCGTTTTGCGCTTCTTTAAAGAAAGAGGCGAATTGTTCAAGCGTCTGCGCTTGCAGTTTTTCTTTTGCTTCATGCTCAAATCCGTCGCCCGAGGCGTTACCGGGGGCTGGCGCCGGCGGTTCTTCCAAAGTTTGTTCCGCGACGATAATCTTGTCAAAAACCTTGTCATAAATCCGTTCCAGCCAAAAGCCCGTTCCGTCGCTTCCGGCGGTAAAGCAATAACCATGCTCCAGCATGGTTGCCACAGCCGTTTGCGTGTCAACAGCCACAACAGCTATTACTTGATCAAGGGAACGGAATTCAAAAATTTTGGTCTTCAGCGTTTCTTCATCAGGCATATTCTGTTCTCCTGCCGTTTCGGTGGGTTATTCTTTCCAATCAATAGTAACACTGATCAGGCCGGTATCTTCTTGGATTGTTGATTCATACCGCAGCTCATTCTTTACGCAAAAATCCTCAATTATTTCGCCGGCGAAAGGCGCAAATTGTGTCAGATAAGCACTTTTGAATAAATTAATGATTTGTTGGGTTCTGGGCGGTTGATGGCGTTCAGAGCTAAGTCCGTCAATTTCATCTTTTAATAACTTATTCAAGTCAATGAAATCGAAACTGCAACTGGTTTTCTCTTTTTCAGCCGCCGCCATAAGCGTTTGCGGCAATTTTTCAATCAGATCATTAGCCCAATCAATAAACGGTTTCATTCGTTTGAGTCGCTCTTCCTGCTCTTTATCTTCCCTCACTCGTCTGCTGTTTTTAACATTTATCCGTAACAGTTGTCCGAGAGTGCTTTTCTTTTCGGAACTCTCATTTGTAGGATTTCCCATATTTTTCTCCTCCCAAGTTTTTTCGGTTTTTGGTTTGGCAGAAAATGAAAAATATACGGTAAAATCAAAATGCGGAAGATACGGCAAAATCAAAATTCAAAACTATCACGCCGTTAGACAGTTGCATCATGGCGGTTAAGCTGGCTTGTGGTATAACCTCGGTCACGGCAGATTTGGCCAATGATATTTGCGCTGTCGGATCTTTTAATGGTTTAATGCAAATTAGTCCATTATCCAACCAAAAACAGGAGACATTGTCATCCAGCACCTGTTTTAAAGCGTTTTCTAAACCAGTTAACTGTTTTACGGTTGCGACGGGTTTGTCAGCCATGGTTGTCCCTCCTGTTGCAGCGTTGTTTTGGATTATTACTATTTTTTCTTACCCGTATAATCTTTATTTTTTTATCCTTTTTGCCCGCAGACGCGTTTTGTTTATGCCCTCCCATTCAATTGTAAAGAACTTCAATGCCGTATATTATCATTTTTGACCGCATCTTGTCAATATTGCTTAAACCGTTGTATTTATTGTATGATTTATAGGTCAAACGACTTTTCCGTTGTCATCCCCAAGTATCAATATGTAAGTGGAGAAGCTACTTTATAACGCAAGCGATTCCTCCGCCGCGTCCGTTATCCGTCAACCGAAAGAGGCGGGACTTCCGGTCGGAATGACAATATGAAGTGAATTTTATTGATAAACGTTAATTTACATCAAACCTGTGTCTTCCCCCGAGATAGAACAAATCAAAGCCAAAATAGACGTCGCCGAGCTCCTCGGCGAATATTTGAAATTGTTGCCGGCCGGCGCGGGAGCGTACAAGGCGCTCTGCCCCTTCCATAACGAGAAGACGCCCTCGCTGATGGTTTCGCCGGCTCGCGGCAGTTGGCATTGTTTCGGTTGCGGCGCGGGCGGGGATATTTTTGAGTTTTTAATGAAGATGGAAAATATTGATTTTCCCGAAGCGTTAAAAATTTTGGCGCAAAAGGCCGGCGTTGCTTTGTCGCGCCATCGGCCGGAAATCGCCAGCAGAAAAAACAACTTGTATGATATTTGCGATTTGGCCGCCAGGTATTGGCAGAAGGTGCTTGCGGAATCGCCGCGAGCGCAAGCGGCGCGCGATTATCTGGCCGGCCGCGGCGTCAGTGAAGAGACGATAGAGAATTTTAAGATCGGTTACGCCATTGACGACTGGAGCAACCTTGTTGATTTTTTGAAGAAAAGGGGTTTTGCCGAACAGGAAATATTTTCTGCCGGCTTCACTGTCAGAAAAGAGCGGGGGAGCGGATATTATGACCGTTTCCGGAATCGCGTCATGTTTCCCATCATTGACCACAACGGCCGGGTGTGCGGTTTTACCGGACGGACGCTGTCCAAGGATGAGCCGGCCAAGTATGTCAACACGCCCCAGACCGATGTTTATAACAAAAGCGCCATCGTCTTCGCTTTGTATCAGGCCAAAAACGAAATCAGGAAACAGGATTTTGCCGTGGTGGTGGAGGGCCAGATGGACGCGGTCAGCTGCCATCAATACGGTTTCAAGAATACGGTCGCTTCTTCGGGTACGGCTTTGACCAAAGAGCAACTGCAACTGCTCAAACGCTACACCAATAATATTTGTTTCGCTCTGGATGCCGATGCGGCCGGCCAAAAAGCCACTGATCGCGGCAATGATCTGATTAATCAAATGGATAAAGTGGTGGTGGAGGGCCGGGACAGAAACGGCCGCGTTTCTCAATTCGTTGACCCGGCTTTGAGTTATAATTTGAACTTGAAAATAATCTCCATTCCCAGCGGCAAAGATCCGGATGAATGCCTGAAGAAGAATCCGGCGGATTGGGCGGAGGCGGTGTCTGCCGCCCAGCCGGCGCTGGAATATTTCTGGCGCGTGTCTTCAGCCGGCCGCGATTTGAGCGACCCGCAAATAAAAAAACAAGTTGCCAAATTCCTGGGTGAGAAAATCGCCCGGCTGGATGATCCGATTGAACGCGATCATTGGCTGCAAGAGATCTCCCGCCGCCTGGGAGTAAGGGAAGAGGCCCTGCGGGAACTGGTCGCCAGGTTTGAAAGCCGGCTAAAAAGCCCCGCTGGGGCCCCTGTAAGGCCCCAAGATGCCGCCAGGTCAACCGTGCCCCAAAATACGACAAATGACCGGGATTTATTGATGTTTATGAGGATTTTGGCGTTAATCTGGACTTTTCCGGATTTTTTGGCCAAATTGGGGGATTATCTGGAACCGGAGGTTTGGATTGATCCGTTGGCCGAAGATCTTTACAAAAAAATTATTTTATTTTATACTGTAAACAACGAACTGTTTTCCATCAGCGCCGCTAAGCGGGAGGAACAAACCATATTTGACCTGTTTTATGACTGGGTCAAAACCCAAGCCGTGAGCGAGTCAGCGCTTAAAACACTCGAACAATCGTATCTTTTGGCGCAGAAGGATTTTGCCGATCTGGACGCCAAGGAAGCGAAAAACGAACTTGATACCCTTATCAGGTTGCTTAAAAGCAACTATCTTAATGTCATGATTTCCCGCCTCAAGATAAAATTGGATGAAGCGGAGAAAACCGGCGACGCCGCGTCAGCCGAGAACATTTATTTGGAGTTATCCGAGCTGATTAAAAAGAAATCAGCGGTTTAGTTTTTATTGGATAGTGAGCGAGCGACGCCAATATAGCCAAATACTGCTCGGCTTGCCGAGTTGTTAGTACGCAAGTTCTATTATCGCCCCAGGGTTTACCCCGGGGGACTATATTTTAAAAACAATTCGTCATGTCAAAAATAAAAAAGAAAAAACCGGCCAAGAAGCCGGTTAAAATCAAAGCCAAAAAAAAGTTGGCGCATCATTTGCCCAAAGCGCGCAAGCCGACCAGAGGCAAGAAATCGCGCAAAGCCAAGGCGCGAGCCAAGGAACCGTTGCGCCAGATAGCCCTGCCCAATCCGTTGGAGATTGAGGCGGTGATGAAGAAAGGCAGGATCCGCGGTTTTGTAACCGAGCAGGAATTGGCGTTGCTCTACCCGGAGATAGAAGAATACGTTGACCAGTATGAAGGCATGCTGGATGATTTGGATTATGCCAATATCGCCGTCGTGGAAGCGCCGTCGCTTCTGGGCAAACCGCCGACAGGCGTGCCGCCGCCGCCGCTGACGACCAAAGAAAAGAAAGCCGCCAAGATTTCCTTGAGCGAGAATATTGATTTGGGCGATATTTCCGCCGACTCCATTCAGATGTATCTGCGCGAAATCGGCAAGGTGCCGCTTCTGCATACCGAGGAAGAGATTTCTTTGGCCAAGCGGATTGAGCGCGGCGATGTGGAAGCCAAGCAGAAATTGATTAAGGCCAATTTGCGCCTGGTGGTTTCCATTGCCAAAAAATTCACAGGCAAGAACCTGTCGCTTCTGGATCTGATTCAGGAAGGCAATATCGGGCTGTTCCGCGCCGTAGAAAAATTTGATTATCACAAGGGCTATAAATTTTCCACTTACGCCACTTGGTGGATCCGCCAGGCCATTACCCGCTCGCTCGCGGACCAATCGCGCACCATTCGCATTCCCGTTCACATGGTGGAGAACATTAATCGTTTTCAGCAAGTGGAACGGCGTTTGGTGCAGGACTTGGGACGCGAACCCATGCCTGAGGAGATTGCCGCGGAAATGGGCGAGGAATTGGAAAAGGTTTTGCACATCTTAAAGATTTCGCAGGAGACGATTTCGCTGGGCACGCCCGTGGGCGACGACAGCGAGGACTCGGTGCTGGAGGATTTTATTGAAGACCAGAAAACCTTGACGCCGGATCGCGCCGCCGCTTTGCGCATTTTAAGCGATTATGTGAGACAGGTGATCAGCGAGCTGACGCCGCGCGAACAAAAAGTGTTGGAAATGCGTTTTGGCTTGCGCGATGGCGTGGCCCATACTTTGGAAGAAGTGGGCAAGGAGTTTGATGTTACCCGCGAACGTATCCGCCAGATTGAAGCCAAGGCGCTGGAAAAGATTGAAAAGATACAGGGGATTGAAAAGCTAAGGGATTACTAAAAATAAAACGGCCGCCTGCGTAAGACGGTCGTTGTCGTTAAAGTTCGTTTAAATTCCTTTGGTTTGCGCCCGGTTGCCCGATTGCGCCGCTAATTTCATCAGTTCTTCCAGTTTTTCAATGAAGTCGGCCGGTACGGGGCCAGTGGTAAGTTCGCCGGACAAGTAGCCGATTCTGGTGCCGTTAAATATTTCGTTAATGCTTATTCCCCGGGTTTGCAGTCGGCCGTGTTGGCTTAGCGGTTGCGTCATAACATCGTTTATGAACTCTTGGGGCGGTTGCCAGCGATGATCGGCGATATAATGCAGGATCATATCAGGCATAACCCAACGGTGTCCGTTGGCGAAGGTCAGATTAACGTCGCCGGAGGATAGGTGGGAGAAACGGTTTTCTTTGCCATCAGTATGGCAGAACTCGCAGACGTGGAAACCCATGGTTTTATCTCCTTGGTTAAGTGGTTTTTTACAGAACTTCAAATCAATATTCAATTATAGCGCATTTCACGGTGTTTGTCAATAGTTGACGTTGAATCCTGCCAAGCCGGGTTTTTCCACAGGACAAATAATCTTGACAACCGCCTGTTTTTTTGCTAATATTATTAACACTATTACCTTAAAACGAGTTCTAAGCTCAGCGGTAGCTCAACGGTAGAGCAACCGGCTGTTAACCGGTAGGTTACTGGTTCGAATCCAGTCCGCTGAGCCTATAACTCGTTTTACGATTTTCGCCTCCCATGCGGAGGGAGAGCTTATAACTCGTTTAATTAAAATATCCGTCTTTATGGCGAATATTTTAATTATGTAAAATAGATTAAGCCGTTTGAAAATTTGGCATAAAATAAACGAAGGGAGTGTATAACATGGCTTTGAAAGTTTTGGATCCCAAGTCTGCATTGCGGGCAATGGAGCTATCGCGCGGGTCTTATCGGCCAAAAGAGATTATTGAATTGAAAGAAGCGATAGACGGAGAAACGCGGGCGAGCGAATTGGCAGCGTCCGTTTCCGGTGTCGTTGATTTAGAACGGGTAAAGAAAATTGTTGCCATGAAAATCCAATTGGATGGTTTGTACATTGATTGGATTGAAGGAAGGATATCATAAGGGGATTATAATAGTTGCGTCGCCGTGAGTGGTGACGCTTTTTTTTTATTTAAAACGTAAGGTTTGACTGAATCCGGACGGGTCAGAAACGAGACAACTTTTGTTACGTAGTATGTTACGTAACAAGAAATGTGTTGTCAAATAATTTTTATATATTTACCCGCTCTCCCGTGTGCGTAAACTGCACCCTCTTGATAATTATTCTAACTTTGAATATTCTTATATTGAATATATCATAAAGGTATGCCAAAGACAATACATACAGACGAATATCAAAGAATTACCGAACGGCTCAAACAAGCCAGGGTTGATGCTGATTTCACACAAGAAGAAGTGGCTAAAAGAATTAAAAAGCCCCAATCTTATGTTTCTAAAATTGAGGCAGGGGAGCAGAGGATTGATATTATTGAACTTAAAGTATTTGCTAAACTTTACAAAAAGGAAGTTGATTATTTTATTCAATAGATATATGGAAAGGATAAATTATAAGGAATTAATAGAGAAGTATCCTTGGGTTGTGGAAAAAGATCATGATTGTATATTGAGCCCAGACAGCGACGGTTTGCTGTGCGGTCTTTTTATGGCACATTATTTGAATTGGAAAATAAGGGGATATTACGACGGAAAGGTATTAATTGTTGATAAAGGTGTAGATTTGCGTGAGTGTGTATTTTTGGATATGGAGATTTTTCGTAAAGAAATTAGAAGTGTGGGCCATCATATGGTGCTTTATAATAAAAATAAAAAACCGGAATCCTGGCATAATTTTGAGAATTGTGTTCAGCCGAATAATTTACGTGATTATGATGGCGCCAAAAACTTCCCTTTAAAATATCCGTTAGCGACAATTCATTTATTGATTGGTATATTAAATAGTAAATTTTCAATTGATATTTCTGAATCGGCTATTTGTCCCTTATTGTATACAGATGGAGTTTTTAAAAATTTATTTGGATATCCGGAAAATTGTTTGGATTGGCTGAATTATCTTGGGGCAAACAATAAAGAAACAGCATTACATCAGATATTTCATAATGATTATTACTCCATTCATGATTTAATGGACGCTTTGAAGGATTTTTTTGAAAAAATATCTAATATTGGTGAAGGTAAAAGGGGTAATGATAAAATTAAAATATCAAATACTAAGAGCGAATTGGTAAATTTAGAAAAATCAGAGGATTGTTATTTTATTAATAATGAAGCGAAAATAAAGGCCACAAAGTTTATAATGATATTATCCGAGTTGACGGGTTGGAAATATAAGGAAAATCATTGGTTATGGTCTGGTTTTAAAGTGATTAAATTCGAAAAATCTAAAATAAAACCAAATAATAAAAATTTTGAATTTTTATTGTCAAAAAATCCGCTGTCTTGGGCTATGACCAGCGGATTAGATATAGAATACACTTTAGATCCTGATAATCTTTTATTAAAGTAGTTTGTTTTGAAGTGTTTGTCTTTCTTCTTTTATTCGTTTTTTTGCCAACTCGCAATATTCTTCTGAAATTTCAAAACCAATATAGTTTCGGTCTTGATTGATGGCGGCCAATGCAGTAGTGCCGCTTCCTAGAAATGGGTCAATAACAATCCCTTTAGGCGGACAAAAACATTGAATAAAATCAACTGGTATTTTATCTGGAAAAGTTGCCGGATGTTGATGTTTTAAACGGGTTCCGTCACCGCAAGTTACATAATCCCAAATCGTCCCCCTACATTTCAGAGGATTTATTGTTACTTTATGGGATTGTAATGTTTTGCCGTTCGTTAATCTCGTTGCGCATCCAGTCATGGTTTTACCGCCATGTTTTGATGGTATTTTTAAATGATCTTTTTGAAAATATTGCGGTCTCTCTCCCTTCAGAAATATTGGGATATATTCGTGATCGACCCTGAATCTTTTAGTCCACCAGGCGCCTTCGGCGCCGTGTTTTTTATAAATAACAGTTTCGAATAGTTTAAATCCAATATTATCGCACCAATCAATAATAGTACGAAATGATGTTAGTGATTTACCAAAGTTTTTGGTTTGATCTTGGATTACCATTATTGCAACTCCTCCGTTTTTCAAAATTCGAAAAATTTCTTTTCCCGTATCATGCAAATTATAATTGAATCCATTATAGTCCCTTACGCTGTCGTAGGGAGGGGAAGTAACTATTACGTCAATTGAATTGTCTGGTAATCTTTTCATTCCTTCAACGCAATCCACACATTGTACCGTGTTAAGAACTTGTTTTAAATTCAATTCCCTGTTTATTTTTTGGTCATAATCATGAGACGTACTATTGTATTCAAATGTTATATTTGGTTGCTCTTGTTTGATAATATCAAAAACGACTCCCTGAATATTAAATTTTTGATTTTTGTTTACTATAATCGGGCTAAATTGCTTATTAGCCGGTTGAAGCCGTATTTGATTTTTTTCTTTATAGTATCTTTTTAATGTCGCCTCAGTGTTATTAATCAACGCAACAACTCGATCTCCATTATTAGCGGTTTGTTGATTTTTAACTAAAATAATATCGCCGTTGTTAATGTTTTCATCAATCATGCTATTACCACTAACCTTTAAAGCATAGAAATTACCGTTAGATGGTAAATTTGACTTAGGTACCGCAATGGTCTCCCTTTCTTCAATTGCTTCAATTGGTTGACCGGCGACGATAGTGCCAAAAAATGGAACCTGAATTAAGAGTTCGCTGGAAAAAATATCAATGCTTCTGGCATGGTTCTCTGTTTTGTTTAAAAATCCCTTATCTTTAAGTGCCTCAATGTGTTGATGAACCGTGCTAACTGATAGTTTAAAATGCTTTCCGATTTCCTCAAGAGAAGGGGAATATCCATTTTTTTTGATGTAATCCTTAGTGTAATTAAGGATTTCTTTTTGTCTTGGGGTTATCATATTTGACTTTATTTTGAGCAAGATTTATTATATAAGTATTATACCGAAAATAAACCGAAAGTAGAAGTTGAGTTATCCACAGCAAACATTGCTAATGTGTTGCATATGATTTTATTAAATGGAATAATTGCCAAAAGTCTATTGGCGCGCTAAAATTGAAGCAAATATGGCCTGTGATATCAAAAATCACCGAAAACTCAGAATGATAAGTTAGAAGGTTCTAATAGTTTGAGAACATCAATTAAATAAAAAATACTTTGTTTTAATCACCTTGAAAATAATAAGATTTCTTAAAAATAATTGACGATAATAATATGGATCTTAAAAATTTTACAAAACAAGCCATTTTAGAAATTACCGAGGCCGTTAAAGAAATAAATATTGATAGAGAGGTTTTATTGGTATCCGGCAAGGATAAGCGAACAATAGAATTTGATGTGGCCGTAACTGTTGAGGAAAATAGAGCTACAACTGGCAGTGGACAGATTCAAGTGCTAGGTCTTATTCGGGGAGAGGGCGATATTAAACAAGAAGTTAAAAATGCTACTGTTAGCAGAATTGAATTCGGTGTTTCGATAGCAACAGCAACAAAAGCCGAGATTGAAAAGCAACGATTAGAAATCGAAGCGTATAATAGAAGAAATCAAGATTCTAGTTATAAATAATAGAATTTATAACTTTTTATGGAAAGCGAATTAGAGTCTTGGCAGATAACAGATTTTAATTTGAATGACAATCAGCTCAAGATTGACAAGCTTGGTCTTATAAAAATAATTAGAAGTGATGATGGTATTTTAACTCTTGTTAGTGACGCAAATTACGGGGTCATAGATCATGAAAAACCCTCACCGGCAAAGTTTGCTAACAATGATTCTATTTTGGGGTTTATACTTGATATAGGCATTAGAAGAGAAAAAGTGCTTGCCAGTGGACATGGTTTTTATTTCGGTAGATCAATAATTAGGCCCCAATCCTCAAAAATTATTTCTCAGAATGATTTCGATGAGGAATTATTTGAAAAAATCAGTGATATCATTAACAGCAAATATCAATCCAATAATAAACAAGAAGAAACGGAGGCAATAAGATTGAGGTTTTTATTTGATACATACAATAATGCTCGTCTTTTATTCCCTAATTTTTTATCAGAAAGTTATCTTAACCTATTACGAATTATCGACGCATTAAGCGTTAAGAGGCACGCTGAAAGTTTCGCTCTATTCGCAGCAATGATTTCCTCAGATTTAAATGATGCAATTTATAATAAAGTAAATATTATAGAGGGATATAAGGATAGAATAGATTATGCGGCTGATTTATTTAAAAATTTAATGGAGAAAAAAAATATTGAGAGATCCTGTAAAGCTGAAATGGGTAAATTAAATGATAAAGGAAAGTTTATTTTTTCTTGTTTCTATGTTGCTTACCAGTACAGAAACAAATTTGTTCATCTCGGCTTCCCATTTCCAGACACCGTTAAGAATTCTTATGGCTTAAAGGATGGCTCCGGTACTGCATTTTTAAATCCAGCGCTTGGTATTTATTGGCGAAAAGTTTATAGGCCGAATGGAATCGAAGATGGCGATTTAATAGACATACATCAATTTATGCCCGACGAAGAAGAGGCGCAAAAATTTAAAGACGAATATTTTAAGCTTCTGCCAACTTGGCATTTTGTAAAACAACTAACTAGAGAGGCGTTACGGAAAAAAATTATTAACGAATCTAAATAAAATTATATGGAAAAATATATTCGCAAAGTAACTCATGCCGGCAAAATAATCCTGTCAATCGTTATCCCGACAGAAATCGTGGATGAATTAAAGATAAAAGAAAAGCAGAAATTGACCATAACGACAAAATGCAAGAGTATTATTAAAGATTGGAAATAGTTTTAATTATGATTCCAAAACAAGAAAAAATATATAATGAATTAGGTAAACAATTAGTTAATTGTAATTTTAACTGTTCCGGTATTAATAATAATAAAAAGTTCGGGTATTTTCCTCGGCTATTATTTATAGAAAAAGGAAATGATAATGGAAAAGGAGCAATTATTATCGGATTAAATCCAGGCAAGTGTGGTGAATCAGAACGAAAGTGGGTTAGTAAAAATCAAGATTATTGGGTTAATCAAAAAGATTATTATAGTAATAATTTATTAAAGTGGAAGTATTTTCGTCGCGTTAAGGAGCTATTAAATTTACTTGGTTATCAAGGTGATATCTTATGGACAAATTTAGTAAAATGTGAGTGCATCGGTAGTAACGGAGATTTACCGATACAAACCATAAGGACATGTGTAAACAAATTTTTAAAGAACGAAATTGATAGTTTATTGCCTCAGTGTGATATATTTGCCATAGGTAACCAATCTTTTGGGATTAGTTCGGTGGCATTTCCTAATAATTTTGTAATTGGGTTGCCCCATTCATCTGGTCCGTATGCTTCAACTAAATTTTTACGATTGTTAGAAAAAATTAGAAAAGACAAAAAAAAGTATTTAAACATAATTAATAAGAAAGGGGATAATAATAATCAGATTTTAGCAATAAAATTATAAAATGGTAATACTATGAAAGTGGGTAGGAATGATCAATGTCCCTGTGGTAGCGGTCGAAAATATAAGCATTGCTATCAGGATCATGATAGCGGTTGTTTACAAAAATTAAAGGATGATAGAATTAAAATGTTAGCAGAACATAATGACCGTGAAAAAAAAGTATTTCGTTTTTTTAATGAAGTAATAGAAGAAACAAATATTATTTTATTAAAATCAGAAGATGGTCATGATAAGATTCAGTCACGAATACAAATGATTATTATTTTTAGTTTGGTCGACATGTTGGGCGGTTATTGGTATACGTTTCTCGGGCAGAATGGTAAAACATTAGAGCGTCCAAAAAATTGGTACAACAAATACTGTGCTACTGAAGAGAATATACATTATAAAGATTTTTGGACGGAATTAAATGTTGAACGCTTGTATGTTTTTAGAAATTCCCTCGTTCATTTTTTTGGATTAGGTGAAAAATACGATAATATATACATTTCACTCGCATCAAATAATTTGCCAGATAAAACGCATAAAAATTGGCAAGAAGAATTTTCAAAAAAAGGAGACAAGACGATTATTATTAGACCAGAAGATTTTTATAATTTAATAAAAGAGGGTGGCGTATTGATGCTAAAAGAATGGGGGAATATGATTAAGCAAGCACAAACCAATAGAGATAAAGAGTGTTATTATATTAATGGCATAGAACGAGTCTGGGATAAGATTAGAAAAGAAGGGGCTGTAAGAATTCCAAGTAATATTAAATAATTTTAATAATTAGTTATAATTAGGCCGTCGCCGTCTGCCTGCCGGTAGGCAGGGCTTCAAAAATCGTCATTGGGAAATTTTTGAAAAAAATTTCTTATTTTCTTAAGGAGGGAGGGCTTATAGCTTGTTTTACGCATCTCATCGCCACCTCCACAGGTGGCGATTTGCGTTTCTACTAATATTTTTCAGCTTTCTTTTAATTTCACCACCGCTTCCCGCGAGAGCAAGGGGTGGCAAAGTTAGTAATTACCCATTTAATATAAAAAGCGGTTAAGGGCATCTCTGTCCTTAACCGCTTTGGTACTAATTAATGAGCTATATTACTTTTGACGGTGCTTATTTTTGGGGTGTGGGCACTTCGCCCTCTCCCGGTTTGCGAGGCGAAAGCGCATCCATAATATTTTCCAATCGCGTGCCCTTGACGAGTTTCTTGACGGCTTCAATGCCACCGAGACCGGTCAGAAGACCGAGCGAACCTCCGGCTTCGGGCAGGTGTTCGGCCAAAGCGGTCGCCAGTTGTTTGTCGCCGAGGGCCTGAAGGGCTTCGACGAGTTTGGGCTGGATGGCCTCAAGTCGCGTCTTGTCGGCATTGGCGGTTTCTTTGGTGATCAAACTATCGATTTCGGCCAGCGCCTTGCGGAATTCAACTAGTGAGGCATTTTCCGCTTTGATGCGATTCAATTCGGCCAGCGCCTTAGCATTGGCTTGTTCCAGCTCCAGTTTGGCAACGTCATTGTCGCCATCCTGCTTGGCTTTTCTGCGGGCCTGTTCGTTCATAATCAAGGCCAGCTTAGATTCGTGTTCGACGCGCGCCAGTTCATTGTCCTGCTGTAATTTGGCCGCGGCTCTTTCCAGGGCCAGCATCAGATTGCGTTTAATCTCGATTTTGCTTATCTCAACTTGTTGTTCGGCCGCTTTATCGGCAATCTTGGCGAGCTCCAGTTTTTGTTCGGCTTCGCGTTCTTCTTTGGCTTTGTCTATTTCGGCCTGTTGGCGTGCGGCTTCCTCGTTTATCTTTGCGATCTCGAGTTTTTTTGCCGCTTCGCGTTGTGCCCTGGCTTTATCAATTTCATTCTGTTCTACGGCCGCTTCATCGGCAATTTTGGCGAGTTTCAGTTTTTGTTCGGCCTCGAGCCTGGTTTTTTCCGTGCTTAGATTTGCTTCTTCTCCGGCGATCTGCGCTTGTTTCCGTTTGGACTGAAGCGCCACGCTCGCTGCCATGTCGTCGAGTTGTTGGCTGACTATGGAGGTGTTGATTTTTAAGAGCTTAGCGGCTACTTCCTTGTCGGGAATATTAATCGCCAAAACTTCAACTTCCAACACCTTCATGTTATTTTCTTTGAACGTCATACCTGGCCGATGCTGGCCTTCGCCCTCGGGTTTCTTGCCGAGAACCGTATCGCGTACGAACTCCGCTACGTCTTTATAGAGATCATCCAGAGTCACTTGGCGCGCGGCCGCACGTAAACGGCTACGAAGGTGTTCACAGAAGAAGAGCACGTAATCCTGGTGATTGAACCATTTGAGACGTTCTTCCTCGTTGTCACTAACAAATTCCACGCCATAGCAGACCTCTACATTCACGCTGACGAAATCTTCGGTTACAAGCTCTATGGCATCTGTGACACGGTTGCCACGGATACGCAGGAAGCAGGTTTCCAAAGATTTTTCATCGTTTTTCGGTCGACCCGTAGACAGTTTCAGGACTTCCGGCACTTCTTCAAATTCAAAGAGTTCGGTTTTAGGTCCTACGACGACGCGACGGCTGTTCTTACCCGTAACGAGAATGGCGGTATTGTTGGGAACAGGCACAGACATCGCCCAAGGCGTCTCCACCATCTGGCGGGGATCCACCTTTTTATGTGGTTCGCCTTCGCCGATCACAAGATTCCACAGCCAGCCGGGAATGCGGCGTTTGATATGGCGTTGTTTGCGCGGGTCGGGAAGAACCTTCTTTTCACCGCGGATTAGCTCCACATTGCCGGTTTCCACATTGGCGACATAAATTCCGCTTTTTTGGTCTACGCCGATTGACAGCACGTAAACTTCGGAATGATCATTGCCCGTGTGCGGTTGACGCGTGACCGGATGGATTACTTGAAATGCCCGCGTGGGTACTACATAGGCGTCCATTCCGCCCACAAAAATCTCGTCGCCCTTGAGGTATATTTCTTTTTCCAGGATACAGTCGCTCGGCAACATCGCCGCCAGTTCAGCTTTGGAGATCGAAGTTGCGGTCGTGCGGATGAGAATTCCGCGATCGGGTCGGATGTGATAAGCGTCATAAATGCCATTTCGCGATTCGGTGGTCCTGAACCGGTCGTAAGGACCGGGGAAGGCGCGCCCTGGACCCGGACGGGTATCGGGGTTGCCTTCTTTGTCAATGATCACGCAGAATTCGGTGGGACCGGGTACCAACGCTTCGCACACGGCGGTGTCTCGTTCTGCAGGAGCGGTCGGGCAAAAGTCATTCTGTTCCACATTACACAATTTTGTGACTAAAGTTAACATTTCTTCCTTATTTAAAACTTGTATGAGCTCCGCATAGAAATTTCGTGGCGATGCGTTACGATTTTTTAATTCTTGGTATGTGTCACGGATGTTCTGGTAATGGCTTCGCCAGCCCAATTCCGAGATCGTCCGCGTGACTTGGTCGGGGCGAATGTCGCCGCTTTCCATTTTTTCCTGCAGGGTTTGCTCCGCGGATTTGTTTGGTTCAATATTTGTCGCGGTCTGGGGTCTGGGATTATTGCGTACGACATCAATGCCGGTAGGCGGAATATAGGTCGGAGTTTCACTGCCACGAATGACGATGCGTTGTCCGACAATCAGTTGGGGCAGTTCGGTATTTTTGGCCGCTTCGGGAGAAATTTGTTTCTGGGATTCTTCCGTCGAACCGGCGCCATTTTGTCCTGCGCCGCTGTCCTCCGGTTTATCTTCAGCTGTTTCAAAAACAGCTTTCTTGAGTCCGGCCGATTGTATGGTCAAACTGTAGTACGGGGCTTGTTCATCAACGTTGGGGTTTTCCACTACGGCCACCAGATACTGACTGGCCGATAAAGTGTGGACCTTACGTACTTCCACTCGTTGGCCCGGCCATACGGGGAAATATCCGGAAGTGACGGTACGTTTACTGCCGCGTTTGAGAACCTTCATCTCATTTTTGCCCTTTTGGTAGCCACCATTGGGCTTATCAACATCGGCCGAATCCACCGGGTTGTAAATTACGGCGTATTCGTCATGGTTAATCGTTACAAATTCTTGAATCGCGGAACTCGCTTGGTCAACCGGCGTCCATTTGGTGGGGTTGTTTTGGTCCGGGATCAAGAAGATGTCGTCTTCGCTGACATCCAGCGGATCGGGGCCGATCAACATACGCAGTTGGCCGTCCTTTTTGCTCGCGATCCAGAGGTATTGTCCCGCCATTAAAGGCATTTTTCGATCGGCTTGTGGGGGCATAAATCTGTCTCCCTTCTGTTGTGGTTTCCTTTTTTGTTTCAAATGCCAACAATAAACGTTCTCGCTATCCGTACTTTTTTTGCCCTTTTTTGCCCTTTCTTTATCCTCTTATTTCTTTATCCTCTTATTTCTTTATCCTCCTACCTTTCTTTATCCTCCTGTTTGTCTCTTGTTTTTTCAATTTTGCTGATTAATTTTCTTTGGACTATTCAATTATTAAAGAACGCCAAGAAAACTTGGATATCCAATCATATAACAAATCATGAAAAAAGTCAAGGTTTTGTACAGTTAACATTAAAGGGTGATGTTGAATCCTGCTAAACCGGGTTTTTCCACAGGACAAATAATATTGATAACCGCCTGTTTTTTGACTAATATTATTAACACTATATTTTTTGACAAAAAAGAGTAAAAATTGTAAAGTTAAAGCAATATTTGCTCGGAAAAGTTATTATTGTATGGATCAAAAAAGTGTGATTTATGTTTTTATAGATGCCTCTAACCTGTGGCAAGCTCATAAAAATAATGCTTCGGAGGAGTTAAAAAATGGCGGTGACGGTTATACTGATATTTTAAAAATTGAAAATGATATTTGGGGCAAAAAATTAACGCGAAGAGTGGAAAATGATAATTAAAAAAGTCACCCTCCTTGCGGAGGGTGACCCTTGGATGTAAAACCCTTTTGGTCTATATGAACAACCAAAAGACATAGGTATTATATCAATAACTATTAAGGAAGTCAAGATAATTGTGGGTAACTTATTTTAAATATCTAATTTTAGATAAAATATATCTATAAATAATATGGTAAAAATAACTTATTTCGTCCACGGGACGACAACCGATAATGAGAAGGATATCTCGTCCGGGTGGTATGATGTCGGCCTATCTGATTTGGGAGTAAAACAGTCAATCGACCTAAAGGATCAAATCAAAGACAAAAAGTTTGATGCAGTATTTTGCTCGGATTTGCAAAGAGCAGTTGATTCGGCCAAATTAACTTTCGGAGACACTGTGCAGATAATTCAGGATCAAAGATTGCGGGAATGTAATTATGGGGAATATAACGCCAAAGCATCGGCAGTCGTGGAGCCGATGCAGGAAGAACACATCGCAGAACAATTTCCCGAAGGTGAGAGTTATGAAGACGTGAAAACCAGAATTGCCGATTTTATTGGATTCCTGAAACAAAACTACGACGGTCAGAATGTCGCAATTGTGGCTCATAAGGCGCCACAACTGGCCTTGGATGTACTGCTAAAAGGTAAAACATGGGAGCAGGCATTCGCTGAAGATTGGCGAAAAAGAAAAGCGTGGCAACCGGGTTGGGAGTATGAAATTAATTGAATAAAAAATAATTTATTTATGAAAGAAAGGGTTTATTTCAAGTCCAAAGACGGCATTAAACTCTGTGGTATTTGGGATATGCCTAAAAAAACTAACGGTAAAGCAGTTATTTTAGCGCATGGAATTACTGTCGACAAAAATGAGGACGGCGTTTTTACTAATTTATCCAAATTGCTTAAAGACCACGGTTATGCCGTATTACGTTTTGATTTTAGGAGTCATGGCGAGAGCCAAGGCAAACCGATAGAGGTTACAATCAAAGGTGAGATATTGGATTTAGATGCGGCGGTTAATAATGCAAGAAAAATGGGCTACTCGGATATTGGCATGGTAGGAGCCAGTTTTGGCGGTGGAGTCGCCACGCTATATGTGGCCAAGCATCCAAATAAAATAAAATGCCTTTGTCTTTGGAATCCTTGTTTGAATTATGACCACTGTTTTCTTAACCCGACGTTGCCCTGGCTGGTGGATAGGAAAGATAAGATGAGAGTTGATTTAAAACAGCAGGGCTGGACGACTTTGGGAAGAAGGAAGTTTGTTTTGGGCAAAAAATTATTCGCTGAAATGGCTAAGTTGCATCCCGAATTGGAAATTAAAAAGATACGAATGCCAATAGAAATAATTCATGGCGATAAAGATACTTACGTCCCATACGCTGACTCCAAGGCGTTATTGGCTGATATGCCCAACGGGCGTCTTGTAACGATTAAAAATGGCGAACACGGTTTTCATGAGCCAAGGGAACAGACGAATATGGCCAATATTAAAACGTTACATTTTTTTCAAAAATACTTATAATTTATTCGCAAAAACTGAAATCAATTAATAAATAACGACCAATTTACAAAAACATATGGCTACAAACCAAACAATAAAATCAACCGGCTGCTGTGAGCCGTTTAATCCCGAGCCCTGGCAGGATAAAGAAATCACCTGGCAAAATAAAATTTTTGTTAAAGACCATATTACGAGTTTTTGCCATATTCCGTTGAATATGGGAAAGAAAATCGTTAAGAATTTGGGATTAATTGAAAAAGCCGGAGCCCAAGCGCCGCAGCAATTAATGCTTACTGATGAAAAATCGCTTTGGGGCGCGGATATTTACATTGATGTTTCCAAGGATGTTCCGGGCGCGGAAATGGCCGATCTTTCCGGCACTTTTTTAACCAAGGTTTTTGAAGGGCCGTATCAAAACGCCGGCAAGTGGGCGCAGGAAATGAAGGAATATGTGGAAAACAAGGGCCAGAAAATAAAAAAGTTGTATTTTTCTTACACCACTTGCCCCAAATGCGCCAAGGCCTATGGCAAGAATTACGTGGTGCTTTTGGCGCAAATAAATTAGGCGCACTAAATTTGCGCTGACTGATAAGGAGAAAAAAATGGACATTATTTTGGCTACAAGAAATCCCAGCAAAGCCGATCAGATCAGAGCGGTATTTTCCGGTTTGCCGGTTCAAATCCTGACTCTTGACGAGGCGGGAATTAAGGGCGAAGCGGTTGAAGACGGCCGGACGCTTCAGGAGAACGCGCTCAAAAAAGCGCGCTTTGTGCATGAGCAGTTGGCTGATAAAACGTTGGTTATGGCGGACGACACGGGGTTGTTTATCAACGCCTTGGGCGGCGCGCCGGGCATACGTTCCGCCAGATGGGCCGGTGAAACGGCCACGACCGAGGAAATAACCAAGCATACTCTTGCCGCGCTTGCCGGCGCGACCGATCGCTCGGCCAGGTTTGAAACCGCGGTCGCGGTTATCATGCCCGACGGCCGGGAGCGCTTTTTTAACGGTCAAGTCAGCGGTCAGATTCTGGAATCGCCGCGAACCGCGCCTCAACCCAAAATGCCATACAGTGGGATTTTTGTCTGCGACGGTTCCGGCCTGGTTTGGGCGGAGATGACCATTGAACATGAAAACAGCATTTCCCACCGCGGCCAGGCCTTCCGCCAAGCCCGCGCCCTGATAGAAGGTCTTTTGTAATATTTAGAGCGATTAATATTTCCAAGAGGTTGGCAGGCCACTTTACTGCCAAGGCAGTCGCCCTAATACCCCGCGGCTCTGTCGCGGGGTTGACTTCATTAATTGATTTTGAGATAATTTATATTAGATTATAAAAGTTGCGATGTAACTTTAATAATATGGAAAATTACGATTGGTATCAGCAGCTTATCAAGCCGTCATGGTCGCCGCCGGCTTGGCTATTCGGACCGGTTTGGACTTTTCTTTACATTCTAATCACCGTTTCTTTCGGTTGGGTATTTATTTTGGCTTGGCAAAAACGGCTGCCTTTGATTATCGCTTTGCCCTTTGTTTTGAATTTGTTTTTTAATTTTATTTTTACGCCCCTGCAATTCGGTTTGAAAAATAATTTTTTGGCTTCAGTTGACATCCTCTTGATCTTGGTTACGCTTATTTGGGCAATGGTCGCTGTTTATCCTTACGCGCGTTGGGTGTCTTACTTGCAAATACCGTATTTGCTTTGGGTGATGTTTGCCGCCGTTTTGCAATTAACCGTTACTTATTTAAATAAATAATATGAAAAAAATTATCGTTTCTCAATTCGTGGTTTTGTTAGTTGGCACGGTTTTCGCTTGGGGTAACTTCTTTTACGAGTTGTGGCTCTGGTTGCAGAATCGCGCTTGCACCACCGGCTGTTACGCCGCCTCCGGGCCTTTGGTCAATCCGTTTTTTACCCCGTGCTTTTACGGCGCGGTCTTTTTTGCCCTCGCCTTTGTTTTGAGTGTTGTTTTACTGCGATCGGAATTAAAGAAATAAGATCTAAGTTTGGATTAATCATAAAACCCCCTGTCGAAAATTTTCGACAGGGATGTTTTAAAGTTCGGTTGGTTTTACTTATTAAGATGAGTTGCCAATTAAATTATGCACAGGTCAATCATGGAACTTTAATCTTATGATTTTGTTTGGTATAATTAGCTCATTATGCCTAAACCAAAGAAAAGCAAATTAATTGTTGGCTTGCCCACCAGACATGAGGAAGCAACCATTTATAATGCCTTAAAATCAATTAGTGAAGCTATTTTTTACACTCAAATACAAGATTATCGCTTGGTAGTGTGCATTAACGGTTGTAGCGATAAAACTCCGAAAATTGTCAATGATTTTATTAAGGATTTCCCGCACATCAACTGTACGGTTATTGAAAGCCAACCTGGGTTAGTTAATGCGCAAAGAAAAATTGTTGAATTATTTCCCGCTGAAGTGCATGTGTTTCCGGATGCTGACGGTAGGATAAAAAAGGACGCTATTAAATTATTATTAGATGAATTAAATAAAGATAAGAAGTTAATGGTTGTTTACGCCAAAACCGTTTCCCTTATTGATAAGGATGGCCGTCTTCCATTAGTGAGGAAAATGGGCATATTGTATGATTCGCAAAAAATGTTGACTCCGCGCCGTTATTTTCACGGTCGTCTGTTCGCCGTTAAAAAATGGTATTTGCCGCCGGATACAGAGGTTTTAAAAAGAGCTCAAGCCAATAAAAATAGTCGAGAATTGTTAAAATACTGCAAAAAGCAACCATTACTTTCAGCCGATGATATTTTAATGTCTAGTTATTTTATTGATAAATATGGATTTGCATCCATTAAACAAGTGAGCCGGGCCCATTGTTATGCTTGGCCAATTGGTTCATTTGTCGATTGGCTTAATGTTTATCGGCGTCGTAATATAGAAGTGGAAAAAATTAAGCGTTGGTATCCCGAGTATAATTACCTTTGGCCGCTAATCGATCGTTATACTGATTGGCGGAAATGGCGGCAAGCTGATTTTTTTGATAAAATGCTTTGGTTGCTTTATCTGCTAATGAAAGGGATATTTTTTTGCTATTTGCAGATTGAATTTTTATTACTTAAACTAGGATTTTATGAACCGCCGGAACAATGGAAAACGACCATCAGCACCAAAAAAAGATTCAATTAAATTTTTAGTATTTTTTGATATCGATGGCACCCTGCTTGACGACGATCAATTGGATTTGGTTAAATTGCGGAAAAGTATTTCAGTTTGGAAGAAATTTGGCTTAGTTTTCGGTCTAAACACCAATCGTCCCTGGTCGGAATCCGCCAAGCTTTACGAACAATTATCTTTTAATGGCCCGATTATCGCGGAAAATGGTTCATATTACAAACTTAATAAAACCCAACCTCAAATTGTTTCAACCGGTATTGATCATAAATTGCCGCAAGAAGTGTTAAAGCGATTAGGAGAATTTAGCGATCGTAAAAAGAACAGTCAAATTATAGTCAGTGATGATAAGAGGATTTTACTGGACAAAAAAATAGTTGATCTGCTTTTTATTACGGCCAGCCGACAATATTCGTCTAGTGTTTACGTTAGAAGATATGGTAATATTAATCGGCGACAAACTAGAATCATATTTGAAATGTTAAGAAAAAAATTGTCTACTTATAAAGTAGAATTACTCCCGAGGTTTGGTAAAATAATCATCGGCAATAAAAAAGTTAATAAATTTTCTACTCTGGACCGATTAAGGAAAAAGTTCTTTAATAAATATAAGGTTTTAATGATTGGCGACGATGAAACGGCAATTAGACGATATCCGGCCATCGAAATGATTGCCGTTAAACAGGCCTCATCACAGTATAAAAAAAATAGCGACTATGTGGCGAAGCGCGGCGGAGTGGAGGGGATTAAAGAGATTATCAATAATTATTTATAACCATACTATGAAAAAAGAATATCCACCCGGTCAAGAAATTCAAGAAAAAATTCCTAAGAAGGAAGTCGCTTTCGCCTTTATCAAACCGGATTTTTTTGCCGATCTGCCGACTATAGAAGAAATTATCAGGGATCATGGTTTAGAAATAATTTATCGCGATCAAATCAGATTGTCGCCCCAAACCGTTGATTTGATTTATCAGGAAGTGAAAAACGAACATTTTTTTGAAGCCATGAAGGATTACCTTATTTCCCATGACGTTGTTGTTATGTTAGTTGGCGGCGAAGGGGTTGAGGCGCAGAGGGTTTTGTTGAGTCTCAAAAAAGACCAGGGCAAAGACGGAGTAATCCGTGAGCGGCTACAAAAACATCCGCAAGTTTCCGGTGAAGAATTAGCTCTCTGGGAAAGCGGCCAGCATCCCCGACAAAATGAATTGTCAGTTGTCTTAACGCAAAAGAATGTTTTACATACAGCCGATAACGCGGAAGAAGCTTTGGCCGGTTTAAAAGCCATTTTGGGTCCTAAGTTCGAAATATTGCAAAAACGCGGCAATCTGCCGGCCGAGTTATGGGATATTTTTAATGAATAAATTATAAATTTATGAGTGTTAGCGAAAAATCGACCTTTGCCGGCCGCGAATTGACTTTGACTTGGATAGAAACCGGCGTTGTTCCCCAGAATTTAAAAATTTCCCAAGTTAGCGGATACTGTTTAGATAATAATAACCAAGTTCTGATTATAAAAAATGAACATGGCTGGGGTTTGCCCGGCGGACATCCTGAAGAGGGAGAGAGCGTCGAGCAATCTTTGCGGCGAGAGATTTTAGAAGAAGCCGATGCAACCGTTGGTAGTTTTAAGTTGTTCGGTTATATTGAAGTTAATGATCCGCAAAATGAATCGATTGAGGGCCGTGATTATGTCCAGCTTAGATTTATTTGCCGCTTGGCAGAGATTAGCGATTTTAGCGCGGGATTTGAAACCTCGGAACGCGCTTTTGTTTCAATAGCGGACTTGCCGAATTACGTTACTTGGATGGCCGCTTCAGCCACGGGCCGCGCCCAATACGAATCTTTTCTTAAAGTCATTTAATCTAAAATTATGAAATTGGCGATTTATCAGCCACGGGCCAGTTATTTTGTGGGCGGGGGAGAAGTGGTGCCTTTGCAAGAGGCCAGATTTTTAGCTTTGGCCGGCCATCAAATAACACTTGTAACGACGCGAGCGTCGTTTATTAAACCTAGCGAATATTTTTTGCGTTTTGTCAAAAATAATCCGAAGGTTAAGGTGGAATACATAGTTTTGCCCGCTGAATTGCAGTGGATTTACCGGGAAGTTCCCGGTCAAAGATGGATTCGTTGGGATTATGAAAGCATCCATGTCGGTCGTTTGGCTTTTGCTTACTTTTTAAAAAATAAGTTTGATTTATTGTTAGTCCATAATTATCTTGACAGTATCGCCATTCCTCCTGATCAAAAATCTATTTCCTACTTGCATGGCTACCCGCCGGCGGCTAATTATTTGCACGAACTTTTTGCCGTCGTACCCTCGGCTTTTATTGCTGATTCCCTGTTAATTAAAGAAAAATGGCAGGCCTTAGCCGGCCTAACGGGCATTCAAGTGGCCACCAATGGCGTTGATGCTTCATTTTTTAAACCCCAGTACAAAAAAACTAAGTACGATGTTCTATATCTTGGTCGGTTGATTAAAACTAAGGGCGTAGCTTACTTAATTGAGGCCATGGCAGAATTGAGAACCCTGCCTGATTTACGATTGGCTATTGCTGGCAGCGGTCCGGAATTGAGTAATTTGAAGAGCTTAGCCAATAAGCTCGGGATCAAGAAGCGAATAAGTTTTCTTGGTTATATTAAGGACGAGGATTTGCCAGAATTGTATAATTCTTCAGCAATTTGCGTTTTTCCTTCCTATGATCGCGAAGGGATCCTAACCGTTATGTTAGAAGCGGCGGCTTGCGGCCGGCCGATAATTACCACTTCGGCTTGCAGTATGTCGGAATTTTTGCGCAATGGTTATAATGGTTTATTGGTTAAACCGCAAAGCGTTTCAGCTATCGCCCAGGCGATTAAAAAATTATATTGCCAGCCGGTTGTAGCTGAAAAGTTAGGGCGGCAAGCCAGGAAATCCATAAAACAACAATGGAGTTGGGAAAAGAAAATTAAAAAAATGGAAAAAATTTATGCTCAAGTCGTCTCTCGTCATTAAATCAGCCGGAGCTGCGATAGAAATCAGCAGTCAGAATAAAAAGGATATCGTCAAATTGAAAAAGTCAACATTCTTAAAACGTTATATTCCCGATGGCCAGATAGTAACGGATATGGTAATGGATCAAAAAAAAGTCGATTGCCGATTAGTATTGCATGGCGGATCAGAAAAATTAAAACTTAACTATCCTCAAGCCGATTATTATACTAAAAAGTATAATGAGAAGGATATCGTTTCTTTGGCCGAATATTTATTGGAGCGAGCTCGTCAAGAAAGAGGAATTTTTTGCGTTCACGGTTCCGCCTGTGTGGTTAATGATCAGGCGATTATTTTTTGGGGCGGCGCCAGCGGTATGGGTAAAACCTCGCTTAGTCATGATTTGGGCCGTAAACAATGGGCCAAGTGGTATGGCGATGAAAAAATATTAATTGACTTACGCAGGAAAACTGTTTGCGGTCGTGTGGCGACAGCTTATATTAAAAATGGCCAAAAAAATATCTATCAATCCATAATCGGCAATTTTTCTCCGTCAATCCCCATAGCTTTTTTTGTTTATCCATTTCTGTTTAAAAACAGTAACGATCGTTTAACCTGGGTGAGGTGGCCGAAAGAAAAATTTTATTGGCATCTATTTGAGGAACTGAACAGGAAAATCAGAGCCACTTCACGCCGGTTATTCAATAATCAAGAACCGATTATGCCCATAGACACCATTGAGTTGGCTAGAAGACGCAATGTTTTAATACGCGGCTTAATTAAAACTATTCCCTGTTATTATACTGTTGGCAATAGTCATCTGATTTGTGGTAAAATAAAATCATTAATTAAATAACGATAAACACATGAAGGGGGATATATTAAGGAGGGGAAAAATTCTGCTGCCGCTGGTGGCGGGATTTTTTATTTGTTTTGTTTTTATCAGCGTTTGGTCGGCGGTTCCGGCGCAAGCGGCTACGATCATTAACCACCCGGATGACTCGGCTATTGCCACCGATACCGTTTGGCATGACGGCGAAATCCACGTCATAGCAGATTACGCGACTTTTTGGGTTAATCCGAACGCCAAACTGACCATTGAGCCGGGGACGGTGGTAAAAGTCGGTTATAATTCAATTATCAGAGTTGATGGCGATTTAATCGTCAACGGTACGGCCGATAAATTAGTGAAAATCGTTTCTTTGCGCGATGATACTGTCGCCGGCGATACCAACGGCGACGGCCCGGCAACCGTTGCCAATTTGAATGACTGGCGGGGGATTATGCTGGAAGCCAACCGTTACAATTCCATAGTTAATGCGGAATTCAGCTATGCGGTCATTAAGCATGGCGGCCGGGGTTATCCCAGGGGTTTTATTATTTATACAAGTAAAGTTGCTTCATTGAAGATTGATCATTGTAATATTATTGATAATAGCGGGATTATATTTATTGACGCTCTCTCTAAAAATGTCAGTATTAACAATTCTAATTTGTATAGTCCCGATTTTTGCGATTACAGCGACAGCGGTAACTTATGTCATTACGATAACGGCTTTAAAACTTTTTCCTCGCAGACCATTGATTTAAGAAATAATTATTGGGGTTCGCCAACCGGGCCGACTTATGGTACCACTACCGAACCGACAGTTTTTACCGGAGCAGTTTTAGACAATCCGGTTAACGGCAATGTAATTTATCAGCCGTTTGCCACTCGGCCGTTTGAGTTCGGCGTTAAGAAGCCGAATCCGGTGATACTGATACCCGGCATCCTCGGCAGTTGGAATGTTTCCGGCCAATGGCAGGTGGATCCGATTTTGCACACCTACGATGATTTATGGAGCGCGTTTAAGGCCGCCGGTTATGAAGAAGGCAAAACCCTGTTTGCTTTGCCGTATGAGTGGCGGCATTCCAATTTGGACACCATGACCCATCTGCGCGACAAGATTAATGAAGTTAAAGCGATTTGCCAATGCGAACAAGTGGATTTAGTCGGCCATTCCATGGGCGGATTAGTGGCTCGCGCTTATATTGAAGGGCCTTTTTATAATAATGATGTGGATAAAACAGTGTTTTTAGCCACCCCGCATCGCGGCGCCACTGAAGCATATTTGATGTGGGAAGGGGGAAGCGTTGGGACTGATTTGTGGAAACAATTAGAACAAAAAATATTTACTATTGAAGCTAAATTTAATGGTTATAGCTATATTTCTCAATATTTGAAAAATTATCCAATTTTATCAGTTAAGGAACTATTACCGGTTTATGATTATTTGCGTGATAAGGATAGCGGGCAATTAAGAAGCTACCCCGACGATTATCCGCGCAATGAATTTTTGGAATCATTAAATTCGCCGGCAAACCTGGAAAAACTGAACGCCGTTAAAATTTTTAATTTTATTGGTAACGCCGGTAATAATGATACCATTGATATTTTGCGCGTCGTTTCCAGTTCTAATGCTTTTAATGAGTGGCTGTACGGCTATCCGGAAAATTATGATTCTTTTTTTGGTGATCATGGCCTGGAATATAACGCCGGCGATACGACCGTACCGCAAAGAAGCAATATTGATTTCGCTACCGCTGAAAATATTTTTATCAACAGTAATCATGGTCGTATTGTTACTGACGCGCAAAAAGCCGTGATTAAAAGTTTGACCGGCGTGGAACCGACGCAAGAAATCAGGCAGAATTCAGTGCAAAAGATACTTATGGTCAGAATATTTTCGCCGGCGAATTTTATAATTACTGCCCCGGACGGCAAGCGATTGGGTTATGACGCTCAAACCAATCAGGATATTTCAGAAATCCCGGGCGCTTATTATTCCAGTAACGGCAACGGGCCGGAATACGCCATTATTCCCGAGCCCTTGGCTGGCGATTATAAGATTGGATTATTAGGTACGGGTAACGGCGAATACAGATTAAGCGCCAGTTCCATCAGCGACGGCTTAACTGTGGATAATGATTTTAGTGGCCAAATTGTTGCCGGACAAAACAGGGATTTTGTCGTCAATTATTCGGATGCCGGCGAGCTTGGCGGACTTAAGCCCCAAGATAATATCCCGCCGGTTATAACCATTATCAGCCCCAAAGCCGGTTCCGCTTATCTCCGCCGGAGCAAACTCAACCTGGACTATTCCGTAACCGATGATTTTTCCGGCGTCAGCTCAACTGCAGTTGCCATTGACGGCCGATTAATCGGCGCTACCACCACCGTTGATTTGTCGGTTTACGCGGCCGGCTGTCATTTGTTAAGCATTACGGCATTGGATTCGGCCGGCAATGAATCTGCCGCCACGACAACTTTTATTGCGTCAGCATCTATTGCCTCCGCTCTGGCCGATATCAATGACTATTATCGTCAAGGATTAATCAGCAAAAAAGACAAAAACTTGCTTGCCAATTCCCTGGAACTGTTGCAGTTAAAGTTAAAAATTAACGACCTAACCATGTCTTTAGCAAAGAAAGCCCGCGATTCAGTTGTTGCTAACGTTAAGCTTAAGCCGGAAATAAAAGAGAAACTTTTAGCCAAAGCCGACGAGGTTATAGAAAAAATGAAGTCAGACCGGCAGAAAACAATTACCGCGCAATTGGATTTGTTTGATAGGCGATTGGATGATGTGGTGATTGCCGGGCAAGTTTATGATATACTTAAGTCAGACAGTGTTTATTTAAGGAATAATCTATAAAAGTATGATTAATAAGAATAAGAATTGGTTATTGATTTTGTGTACAATTATATTAATAATAATTTTTACTCCGATTTTTGGATGGTTTTTTAAGGAGTATTTAGGGCCATACTCAGTTGGTTTTTGGGGGCCACAACATCCTGAATATTTAGATGGGTTTTTTGCAGCTATAGCTTTTTTTATACCATTATTATTTGTTGTCATGGGTACAAAAAATAAATATAAGATTATTATTTTTTTAGAAATTATTATTTTAATTATTTTATTGTTTTTGAAATCAGGAAAGAATTTTGTAGTTAGTTTAATCGCTGCTATTTTGGGTTGGCTTATTGGTGAAGGCATTTTGCGTCTATATCAATTAGCAAAAAAGAGATAGTTTGTGACAACAGCCGATTTGTCGCCAAGTCGCCGCTTATGGGCATTTTACCCGGCCGGAATTCAGCTGGGAGAAATAAGGCGCCAAATGGCTGTTTATTGCAATTGATCGTTTTATGCTATAATTACAGTATAAATTTGTAATTATATGAAAAAAAATCTAATTTTTGTTCTGGTGGCGGCCGGACTTCTTATGGCTGTTTCGGTCAGCGCGCATCAGCCGCGTTCAGCTTACCGGATGACGGCGACTAAGGATTCGCCGATTGCGATCGCTAACGCCGATGTATCGCAGGCATTCTACGGCCGGCTCAAAGGCGGGATTGATTATTATGATTTGAAATTGGACGCGCCGCTGGATTTTTATTTTCAAGTGTTAATACCCGATATTGTTGATGCTCCCACCGGGTTTTTGGCGCAACTGAATGACTCTGCCGGCAAGCCGTTGGCAGTGTTAAACACCATGGGTTATCCGTTGCAGAAATTCCACGAAGATTTTGCCGGTGACGATTATTTGCAAGGACCGGAAAGGAAAATCAGTTTGCCGGCCGGCGATTATCGCGTTTTGGTTTCCAGTCCGGATAATCTCGGCAAATATGTGTTGGTAGTAGGGGAAAAGGAGTCGTTTCCTTTGGGTGAGTCATTAAAAACCTTATGGCTTCTGCCCGGACTGAAAGGATTTTTTAATAAACCGCTTTGGGCGGTTTACGAGGGGCGCATCGGCGCCGGTCTGCTTGTCGCCACCCTGATTATTTTGGCGGTAATTTTGTTAATCGTCGGTTTTGTGATATTTGAAAGACGCCGGAAAAAATAATATTTTATTTTTTAACTCCGATCCTGGCGGTCGGAGTTTTTTTAAATATTATTGCCAAAATAGCGGATTTTTGTTAGAATTTAATCCAGTTATGGCTAATTATAAATTGCGACAATTGCAACGCGACTTGCGCCGTTTGGCCGATCCGGCCAAAGCCGCCATTCTGATGCGGTTTTTTAAGACCGGCAAAGGGCAGTATGGCGAAGGTGATAAATTTTTAGGCGTGGTGGTGCCGGCGCAAAGGCAAGTGGCTAAAAAATACAGCCAATTATCTTTGGTTGAGACGGAGAAATTATTGCACAGCAAGATTCACGAAGAACGCCTGACCGCCTTGATTATTTTGAGCAATCAATTCAAGCGCGGCGACAATAGAAGCCAAGGGCGGATTTTCAAGCTTTACCTTAGAAACACTCATTACATCAATAATTGGGATTTGGTTGATTTAAGCGCGCCCAATATCGTCGGCGCTTGGCTTTATCAGCGCGATCGTCGGGTTTTATACCGTTTAGCCGGATCCAAGTCGCTTTGGGAAAGACGCATCGCCGTATTGGCCGCTTTTCACTTTATCCGCCAGGGCGATTGCGCCGACGCTGTCAAAATCATTGAAATTCTTTTGCCCGATGAACATGATTTGATACATAAGGCCGCGGGCTGGATGTTAAGAGAAATCGGCAAACATTGCGGCGAGAATAAATTAAAAAGTTTTCTCAATAAATATTCGGCGCAGATGCCGCGTACCATGTTGCGTTATGCCATTGAGCGGCTGCCGGCAGGGGAGCGCAAGAAATATTTATCTAAATAAATAAATTTGAAATATGAAGATAAAAGCGTCGTTGCATTTGCATGCCAAAGAAGACATCAGGGATTGCAAGCTGATTGATTATACGATTAAAGATTTGATTGATCGTGCCGCAGTTTTAAATTTCAAAGTTTTGGCCATTACCTGCCATGAGAAAATGGTTTGCAATTCGGAAATGGTAGCTTATGCCAAAAGCCGGGGCATCTTGCTGATTCCGGGCGTGGAGATTCGTTTGAATCGCAAAGACCTGTTAATCCTGAATTGCGACGTTACGGCCGAGCAAATAACCGATTTTGCCTTGTTGGATAAATGGCGCCAAAAGCACCCCGAGTCGTTTATTATCGTGCCTCATCCCAACCACGGAATGATGGTATCTTTGGGTTTGAACAAGTTGCGCCGTCATCGCGATCTTTTTGACGCGGTGGAGCACAGTTGGTTTTATAGCAAGCAGTTTGATCCTAACAGGAAAGTCAGCCGAATTTGCGTTGCTTTGAATAAGCCGTTTGTCGCTACTTCCGATCTGCACCAGTTGAAATATTTGGATTTGGATTATGCCGTTTTGGAATTAGCCGATTTAACGCCGTCAGCCGTTTTTGCCGCCATAAGAGAAGGAAAATTCCAAAATGTCAGTCAGCCCAAAAGTATATTGGAATTGGCAATTTTTTATATTTGGATGTCAACCAAAAATTTTATCGCGTTGTTTACTCCCGACGAATAAACGCAGTTTAAGGAAAAGTAAAACTGGCTCCAGCGATTATACTGTGGCATCAATTTAATCTTTTATTCTAAAATTAGACAAAATTTAGAATAAATTTTTTATTTACTTGACTTTTTTTGTGTAATATGCTAAACTGATAGCTCGTTCTTTTGATGTTGTTTCAGTAAGAAGCTTTAAAAAAGACCGCAAGGTCAAAGGAGGCGGAGTTAATGAATGATCGCAGGAATGTCAATATAATCCATTTACGGTACTTGGTGATAGAGACGATCAATATTGCATTGCGCGGAGCTAAAATTATTGATCGCGAATTATTACTTAGAATGTATGGCATGATTGTCGATGAAGATTTTCCGGCTAAACTGCTATTAATTGAAGCTCAAGAAAATTTTTTTCGGGTTAAGATCGGACAATTTTTTGAAATTCAGTTTATGGATTATAACAACTGGGTGTCGGTGTATATCATTAATAGCCGGCGTGATCGTAATACTGACTATGACGGGTTTCATTTCGGTCAGATCACATCCAAGTCCCTAATGGTTGTGGCTCAATTCTTGATCCAATACGCCCATGATATTGATTCCAAGGCGCGTTGTGAAAAGGCCTGGCGGCAAAATCTTGCGGCTATGGGCATCAGTATTAATTAGCTGTTCTTTAAGTCGTTTTGGTTGCTACCGAACGACTTTTTTTGTGACAAAAATCCGCAATTTAAAAAGGAAGCCGTAATCGGCTTCCCTTACTAAGGTGCTTGACTAAATAAACTCTTGGCCCCACTCTTCCATTTTTTTGATAACCTTGAGGAAGCTTTTACCGTCACTGTCGGGGGTAAAGAGTTGCACCAGATAAACTGGTTTGTGAGCCATAAAAGCCATACCCAAGTCAAAATGCGAACCGGTTGATTTGCTGTCCCAGAAAATATGCACAAAGGAACATTTTTCCATGGCGGCGGCATGCGTTAGGCAGATATCCATTCCTATGGAATCGTTCTGATCGGCATCGCGCGGCGGGTAATGAACTTCAAGACCTGCCTTTTCTAAACGTTTAACATAGTCGTCTATCAGCGTTTGTTGTTCCGGAGTAATGTTGCGCACCGGACAAATCAGATAAATAAGATCTTTCTTAGGTTGCGCGCGACTCGACTGTTCGCCTTTCTTTTTAAAACAGTAACGCAGGTAGGCCCAGCAAGCCAAAATCAGGCCATAGAGCAAATGCAGAGGAAAGATTGAAATATAACAGAGCGCGACAAAGGCCAACAGTATGATATAATCACTGATTTGCATGGCCGGTTTCTCCTTTGGGGTTGTTTAAAGAACTGTCCAATCGTTTTTATTTGTTTTCCACTTTAGCATAGGTCAAGCCAGAAAGCAAGGCCGCACTGCAATCACTCTTGCAAAATTAACGGAATAATCGCTTAATAGGTTAATAATTCAAATTGAAGCCGTTTTGACTTAAAGGGTTAAAAATGGTAAAATTACCGCATAATCATAGCAAAATTACTCCATGAACAAGTCGGTAGCAATAGCGGTTTGCGCTTGGCCGCCTTTGGGCGGTGGCATTGGCAACAACGCTTATTATCAACTCAAAGGACTGAATAAAAATTCCGTTACGGCTCGCGCTTTTACGCCGGCTTATTTTAATCTTGATCGGGATGTTTCTTCGCTCGTTTCTTATTTGCCGGCGGTCTTGCCCTTAGGCAAAGCCGCTTTTATGCGCGGTTTGAAGCGGCAGCTGGAACACTTTGATATCATTCATTTGTACTGGCCCTTTTTCGGCGCTGATTTGCAGGTCGCCGCCTGCAAACGCCGGCATCCGGAAAAAAAACTAGTTTTGCATTATCAAATGGATCCGGTCGGCCGGGGGGTTAAGGCCTGGATTTTTCGGCTATACGTTAAGTTGTTTTTTGGCTCCCTTATCAAGTTAGCTGACAGGATTTTGGTGCTGTCTTTGGATCATGCCCAGCATTCTTATCTGGCTCCTTATCTTAAGCTCTACCCGGAAAAATTTTTGGAGTGGCCCAACGGCGTGGATACGGATTTGTTCAAGCCGTTAGATCAAAAGAATAAATTGCGCGCTCTGAACAAATTTAGTGTTCAAGACAAGATCGCGGTGTTTGTCGGCGGTTTAGACAAACAACATTTTTTTAAGGGCGTGCCCGTGTTGCTTCAAGCATTTGAAAAAGTGGTCAAAACCGTGCCGCAAGCCAAGTTGCTTATTATCGGCGATGGCAGTGAGCGTTTGAAGTTTGAGGGTCAGGTATTGGATTTGGGTTTAAAGGATCAAGTGCGCTTTTCGGGCTGGGTGAAGAATGAAAATCTGCCCGCTTGGTATAATTTGTCTGACGTTTTTGTCTTGCCCTCCACCGAATCAACGGAGAGTTTTGGCATAGTGGCGGCCGAAGCCCAGGCCTGCGGTTTGCCGGCCATCGTCGCTAATTGGCCGGGAGTGCGCCAAACCATCAAACTGAATGAAACCGGGTGGTGGGTGGAGCCGAAAGACATCAATGATCTGGCCTTGAAGTTGGCCAAGCTTTTGGCCGATGAATCCTTATGCCAACAATTCGGCCAAGCCGGACGAGAACGCGCCGGACGCCTGTATAGTTGGACTAACTTGATTTTGCGTTTATTGGATATTTATAACTCGCTTTATGTTCCAATGGCGGAAAAAAAATAATTTTAAAGCTGCCTTGCTTTGGTTCCTAACCCTGGCTTGGGCGGTTTTTATTTTTTATCTTTCCGCCCAGCCCAATTTTCCGGTTAATTTTACGGTTAACGAATACCAGGTGTTTTCTTCTTGGGCGCACATTATTTTGTATGTCGTTTTGGCTTTCTTGACGATTGAGGCCGCGGTGGCGTCAGGCATTAATCGGCGCCAGGCCTTAGTCGTAGCTTTAGCGATTGGCGCCGTTTATGGCGCTTCGGATGAGTGGCACCAAGCTTTCGTACCCGGCCGGGAGATGAGTTTAAGCGATTGGCTTTTGGATGTTATTGCCGCGTTTTTAGTGATGTTTTGCTACTCCATTATTTATCGTTTTAAGTTGTTTGACCATTAATATGAAAATTGCCGTTATTCATTCAATTTATCAACCTTACACTCGCGGCGGGGCGGAAGTGATGGTATCCAATGTTGTCAGCGGGCTGAAAAATCGCGGACATGAAGTTTTTGTTATTGCCGTCGGTTATGAAAATAAAATGGAAGTGATTGGCGGCGTTAAGGTTTACCGCATCAAGCCGTTTAATCTGTTTAATTTTTTGGCTATCAACGACCAGCCGGCTTGGCGGCGCTTATTCTGGCATTTGATAGATATGTTTAACGATGTTCAGACCTGGCGAATCTACAAGGTTCTGGCGGCCGAAAAGCCGGAGTTGGCCTTAACGCATAATCTTAAGGGTTTGGGCTATCAAGTTCCGCCTTTATTGAAACTATTGAAGATTAAACACATTCATACCATCCACGACATGCAGTTAATCCATCCTTCGGGACTGATTATTGATGATCCAAAATTCAAATTGAATTTTTTCGTCCGGTTGTATGCCAGATTTTGTCGCGAGCTGTTTAATAATCCCGACGTGGTCGTTTTTCCCTCGGATTATATTCGACTGATTTACCGCCGTTACAAGTTTTTTACTGAATCAAAAGTGGAAATATTGGGTAATCCGCTGTTAGTTAAACCACAAAGGACTAAAACCGCCAAAAGCGATATCTTTACTTTGGCATTTATCGGCCAATTGGAACTGTACAAGGGAATTATTGACTTGATCAAAGCCGTTAACCGTTTGAGCGGCAATTGGCGGTTGCTTATCGCCGGCGCCGGCCAAGCCGAAAAAGAAGCGCGCCGCGTCGCCATTGACAACCAGCGGATCAAGTTTCTGGGGCATTTGGATCAGGCGGAGCTTGAACACAAAATTTGGTCAGAAGCGGACCTGCTGGTTAACCCCAGCCGGACAGCGGAAAGTTTCGGCATGGTGGTGATTGAATCGTACGCGCATGGCGTGCCGGTGATCGCTTCCAAAATCGGGGCCTTGCCGGAATTAGTAAAAGACGGCTCCACCGGTTGGTTGATCAAACCTGGCAATCCCGACGACCTGAAGCGCCAACTGGAATTTATTATTGATAATCGGGATCATTTGACGCCGTTAGTGGAAAAATGCCTGGCTGAAGCGGAAAAATATACGATTGACAATTATTTAAATCGCCTCTTAGAATTATGAAAGGAATTATGAAAGCTCTAATTATCTTCAATCCGACTGCCGGCGTGGCGGCCAAGGCCGACGTTAAGGGTCTGGTAATTGCTCGGCTTAAATCTTTGGGTTACCAGCCAGATGTTTTAATTTTGGATTTTGATTTTGAAAACAACATGAACGTTTACAATTCAGCCGGCTTGCGTTTGGTTGTGGCGGTTGGCGGTGATGGCACGGTCAAAGTGGCGGCGCGGGAAATCATCAGGCGCCGACTGGCCGTACCGCTGGCCATTATCCCTTTCGGCTCGGCCAATGTTTTAGCTTCCACCCTGGGTTTGCCGTTGGACGCAACCGGGGCTTTGGCGCTGCTTCAAGAAATCAAAACCAAAAGAATTGATGTTGGCGTGATTAATAACCAGACCTACTTTATCGTCGGTTTTTCTTTGGGCTATGTGTCTTCAATTATTATTCATACGGAAAAGGGTCTCAAGAACCGGTTCGGTCATTTGGGCTATTTACTAAAGCTTTTATGGAATAAAGTTAGGATTTTCCGCATTAAATTCCGCATTGAAACGCAAAATAAGGTTTTTTGGGTCAGGGGCAACAGTTTGATTATCTTTAATGCTTTTAAATTTTTCGGCTTAGAACCCAAAAAACCCGTCAGCATCACTGATGGCATTTTTAATCTTTATATTGTAACCAATAAGACCTTTTTGACTTTGCTGCAGGCGGCTTTGGGCGTGTTGTTTTATGTCAAACCGCCGCGTTATGTTTTTACTTTGGATAATCGTTATTTTAAAATCAGAGTCAAGCGCCGCCATTTAAAAACCGCCCAAGTGGACGGTGATCGCATTAAGGTGCCGAAAGTAATGGAAATAGAATGCCTGCCCCAGGCGCTTGAAGTAGTGGTAAAATAAAAGCCGCGCTTAAATGGCGGCTTCGGCAAAGTGCTAAATTGGAGCAGGTAGATCAGGCGGTTGGCCAGTCGGTTCGTTGCGGCAGATAATTTTGTGGATCGGCTGTCCGCAAGAGGCGCAAACAAAAATAAGGCATTCTTGGCCGTCATATTGCGAACCTTTCAATCGCGTGCCGCATCTGATGCAAACGCATAATTCCTCAATTGATCCGAGGGTTAATAAATCAAGATATTCGCCGCCGCAAAATTTAATTTCCAACGGTTTTCCGCAAGTTGAACAAATCAATCGTCCTTGGTTTTCCATGATTAATCCTCCCAATATTATCCGTATCGACGGATTTTTTTGTTGCTTAAAATGTGCTATCTTTGATTATTTTTATCATATTTCAAGAGGTTTGGCAAATCGCTTGGTTATGTTATAATAAAGTCAAGAATTAATCATCAAATAGATGGAAATTTCTTTCCATGGCGCCGCCGGCGAAGTTACCGGCTCATGCATTTTAGTCAAAACAAAAAAGACCAAGTTTTTGGTTGACTGCGGCATGTTCCAGGGCACGCAATTCGCCCGGGAAGAGAATTTTGAATCCTGGCCGTTTGATCCGGCGGAGATTGATTTTGTTATTTTGACCCACGCCCACGTTGATCATTGCGGGCGCCTGCCCAAACTTTATGCCGACGGTTTTAAGGGCAAGATTTATTGTACCGGCGCCACCAAGGAACTGGCGGAAATAATTTTGCTGGACGCCGCCAAAGTCATCAAGGAAGAAGTCAGGCGCCATGGCGGAGAAATATTGTATCGCGATAAAGATGTTTACGGCGTCGTGCCTTTGTTTTGGTCGCTGGATTACGGCCAAAAACAGAAACTTAGCCCGGATACGACCGTCTGTCTGCGCGATGCCGGGCATATTCTGGGCTCGGCTATTGCCGAGGTTTGGATTAAGGAAGGGCTCAAATCCAAGAAAATAGTTTTTTCCGGCGATTTGGGCAACCCGCCGGCGCCGATTGTGCGCGACACTGATTTTATTGACGGCGCCGATTATATTGTCGTAGAATCAACCTATGGCGGTCGCATCCATGAACCGGCGGAAATGCGCTCTCAAATTTTGCGCCAGTCCATTTTGGATTCCATCGGCCGCGGCGGAGTTTTAATGATTCCCACTTTCGCCCTGGAAAGGACGCAAGAGGTTCTGTATGAGCTTAATTATTTGCACGAAACGAGGCAGATTCCCAAAGTGCCTGTTTATTTGGACAGTCCGCTGGCGATTGACGCTTTGGATATTTACAAGCGTTATACGCATTTGTTTGACGCTGAAGCCAAAGAACGCATTAATTCCGGCGATGCCCTGTTTAATTTTGCGGGGCTGGAATTGGCGCGAACCGCGGAACAGTCCAAACGAATCAACCGCGTCGCGGCGCCTAAGGTTATTTTGGCCGGCAGCGGCATGGCTAACGGCGGCCGCATCATGTTCCATCTCAAATTGTATTTACCCGACAACAAAAGCCAATTATTGATTATCAGTTATCAGGCGGAAGGATCGCTGGGCCGACTATTGAAAGACGGCGCCAAACGCGTAACCATTGACGGCGAAAAAGTAGCGGTCAAAGCCAAAATCATCGCTATCGGAAGCTACTCCTCTCATGCCGATCAACCAAAATTGTTACACTGGCTTAAGAGCGTTGATTCGCCCAGGCCCAAGATGATTTTTGTGAATCACGGCGAAGGAAAATCGTCTTTGATGCTGGCCGACGGCATCAGACAAAAATTGGGAGTGGAAACGATTATTCCGGAAAAGGATCAACGATTTACTATTTAGGAAGATAAAATTATGTTAGCCAAGCATTTGTTATTGAAGCGGACAACCGGCGGCCAGCAGCTTTTTTTGTCATTAGCGGCTTTTTTATTTTTAGTTTTTGCCGTCTTTAAGTTGAACAGCCCGGCGGTTAAAACCCAAGCCGCGGTTTCCCAACCTGACAGCAATACCGTGGGCCGGCTAACTGAAGCTTATTTGGCGGCTAAATACGACGAGGCCAACGCCGTTTTGGTTTCCGGCGCTCCCGTCGCGGAACATCAACCGACTATTTTGGAAAAATCCAAAACATCCTGCCCTGACACTGATTTTACCGCTTACGCTTCCGCCACCGTTTATGAAGCGCCGATTGCCGTTTTGATGTATCATCATGTCGCCGCCGCGCCCGCAGGCAATCCTTTGCCGGGTCTGTACCACGAGCCGGAATTATTTGAAGATCAGTTGCGGACGTTAAAACTTGATTGTTATAGCGGAGTTTTTACTTCGGAAATCGGGCGATATCTGCAAGGCGATTATCATTTACCGGCCAAGCCGGTTGCCCTGACTTTTGACGACGGTTATGATGATATGTACACCAGCGCTTTTCCTTTGCTTAAAAAATACGGCATGAAAGGCACCATGTATATTATTGTGGAGGCCCTGGGACTACCCGGCTACCTGACCAAAGAACAAGTTAAGGAAATGGCCGACAGCGGTTATGTGGAAATTGCCTCCCACACCTTAAACCACGCTAATCTCAAAGCCGTATCCGACAGCAAATCCTGGAAGGAAATTTATGAAAGCCGAAAAGCGTTGGAAGAGATTACCGGCCACTCCGTTACCGACTTGGCTTATCCGTTCGGTTATTTCCGTCAGCGCGAAGAGGTTTATTGCCGTCAGGCCGGCTATTTGACTTGCGCCTCAACGTATCAGGGTAAAATCCAATCGTTTGATCGTCGCTATTCGCTTCTTCGTTTGCGGCCCGGCTATCGTACTGGAAACGACCTGTTAAGCTTTATCAGCAGAAGCGCCGTGGCCAAATTCTAAGCCGGAATTGATTTTTGAACATTTTTAAATATAAAATAAATATAAAAAAAGAACCAGCCGATTGCTCGACTGGATCTTTTAGCAGGCAGTGATTAGTAGCGTCCATGTCCGCCGGAGAAACCGCCACGGTCTCCCGTGCGTTTTTCCTGAGGACGAGCTTCGCTGACTTTAATCTCTCTGCCCATCATGTCTTTTCCGTTTAAGGTTTCAATGGCTGTCTGGGCTTCCTCATCAGAGGACATTTCCACAAAGCCGAATCCCTTAGACCGTCCGGTTTCCCGGTCGGTGATAACAGAGGCTGACACAACGGTACCGGCGGGGGAAAAGAAATCCTTCAAATCATCATTGGTAGCGCTATAAGCGATTCCGCCGACATAAAGTTTGCTGGTCATAGTTGTAGCTGTTTTTAATTTTAATTTATCCGTTGGCCAGACCTTTAGCACTTAAACATGGTTTAGAGAATGCACTTAAGTAGTTAACCTACGAACACTTTAAGTATATCACAGATTAATTAAAAAGTCAATAGCCGAGTGATTTTGACGTATTTATTGGCAAATATCATTATTATCGCTAATAGCCATGACGCTTATCATTAAAGTAAAAAAATTATCACCTAAAGCCAAATTGCCCCAATATGCCCACCCGGGCGATGCCGGCATGGATGTCTGCGCCGTTAGCAAGAATGAAACCGGCAAATACGTGGAGTATGGCACGGGCTTGTCATTTGAATTGCCGTACGATCACGTGTTGCTTTTATATCCCCGAAGCAGCGTAACCAATACCGACTTAATGCTGGCTAATTCCGTCGGCGTTCTGGACTCGGGCTACCGAGGCGAGCTTAAAGTAAGGTTCCGCAAGTCCGGAGATAACGACTATAATATCGGCGACCGCATCGCCCAGATCATTATCTTGCCTTTTCCGCAGGTGGAGTTTTCCGAAGTTGAGGAATTGTCAGCAAGCAAACGGGGGAGCGGCGCTTTCGGCTCAACCGGAGTAAGCGATACGTTATGAAAACCCGCGCTAAAATCGGCAACAAACAAGGCAATCCGGCATACCGCACTGCCGCCACCTTCAGGCATAATAAGTTTTTTGATATCGGCGCGGTCAAAGCGAAAAATTCGGCCGTAAAAAATAAAAGCCCGTTTTGGCCAGGATGCAAAACGGGCAATGAAAAAGAACCGAATAATGATTAAGGAGCTTTTTCCAGTTGAGGATCAAAAATAATAATGGCGTTTTTGCTGGACAACAGCTTGACGATTTCTTGCCAGCTTTTACCGATCTTTTCAGCGATGGCCTGGCATTTTTTTTCCAGTTGTTGCGCCGGCAAGCTTATCCACCAAGCGCGATCGCCTCTGATTTTTCCTTCGGTTTCATACTCTTGAACCGCGGCGATTTCTTGATCTTGCTGGATGTTGGATTTAGTCATTGTGATTTTTCTGGCTTGATATGAGCTGAACCCGGCGCATAGCAGAAGCGCTAAACCAATTGCAATACTGGCCATCCCCGTCTTTTTCTCTTTTGAAAATAACAGAGAAAATCCCAGCGTGATGAATACAAGAGAAAACGTTCCCGATATGGCATAAATAATAATTAAGATATCCAGAAGCATTTGTTCTCCTTTTGCCCGTATGGGGCGATTGATTTTTCAAAGTGCTTTTAACTCAATTGACAACTTTCAAATCATTATATATAATAATGGTTTGTTTGTCAAGTATTATGCCCAAAACATTATTTCAATTAAAATCTAAATATCAGCCGGCGGGCGATCAGCCGCAGGCGATAAAAAAAATCACAGCCGGCCTGAAGAAGGGCCAGGATTTTCAGACGCTTCTGGGCATTACCGGTTCGGGCAAAACCTTTACCATGGCTAATGTTATCGCCCGGCAAGACAAGCCGGTACTGGTGATGGCCCCGAACAAGGCCTTGGCGGCCCAGCTTTATCGCGAGTACAAAAATTATTTCCCGCATAATTCGGTGAATTTTTTTGTTTCTTATTACGATTATTACCAGCCGGAGGCCTATTTGCCGAATACCGACACTTATATTGAGAAGGAGGCGATGATCAACCAAGAGATAGACCGTTTGCGCCATCAGGCCACTTCGGCTTTATTGTCGCGACGGGATGTGATTATCGTGGCCTCGGTTTCCTGCATTTATAATTTGGGCGTACCTGTCAGTTATCTGGAATCAGCTTTGCATTTGGCCGTCGGCCAACATTTGGTGCGCGCCGATTTTATCCGTCAGTTGGTACGCATGCATTTTGAGCGCGGCCAGGGAGAATTGAAACGCGGATTATTCCGCGTCCGAGGCGACGTGTTTGAAATCATGGCCGCTTCGGAGAACGTCATTTATCGCATAGAATTGGAGGATCAGCAAATCAAAGAAATCCATTTGGTTAATCCTTTGACGCGAAAAATAACCGAAGAACTTAAGGATATTGTAGTTTTTCCGCCCAAACATTTCGTGTCTACCGAGCCCCAGATAGACGCGGCCATTAAGGATATCAAGTTGGAACTCAAGGATCGTTTGAAATATTTTAATAAAAAGAATTTATATCTGGAGGCGGAGCGTCTGGAACGCCGTACGCGTTACGACATGGAGATGCTCAAGTCAGTCGGGTATTGCCACGGCATTGAAAATTATTCCCGCCATCTGGCCGGCAAGTTGCCGGGCGAGGCGCCGGATACTTTGCTGGCTTATTTTCCGCTCAAAGACGGCCGGCCGGATTATTTATTGATTATGGATGAATCGCACATTGGCTTGCCTCAAACGAGGGGGATGTATGAGGGCGATCGGGCGCGCAAAAATACTTTGGTGGAATTCGGCTGGCGCTTGCCCTCGGCTCTGGATAATCGGCCGCTTAAATTTGATGAATTTTTGAAGCGCATCGGCCAGACCGTTTTTACTTCGGCCACCCCTGGCGACTGGGAAATCAAGCATTCCAAACAGTTGATTGAACAGGTCATCCGTCCGACCGGTTTGGTGGACCCGCCGATTGAAATCCGCCCGGTGTTTGACCGGAATAAAAATTACAGCCAGATTGACGACGTGATCGCCGAATCAGTCAAAATAACGGCCAAGGGGGAGAGAAGCATCATTAATACTTTAACCAAAAAACAAGCTGAAGACCTGAACACTTTTCTTGTTCAGCGGGGGATCAGATCCAATTATCTGCATAGCGATATTAAGACCGTGGCGCGGACGGAGATTTTAACCGCCTTTCGCCGCGGCGAATTTGATGTCTTAATCGGCGTTAACTTGTTGCGCGAGGGGTTGGATTTGCCGGAAGTGTCTTTTGTAGCCGTTTTAGATGCCGACCGCGAGGGCTTTCTAAGATCCGAAACCTCTTTGATTCAGACCATGGGACGCGCCGCCCGAAACGTATCAGGCAAAGTCATTCTTTACGCCGATAACATCACCGGCTCAATCAAGCGCGCCGTAAGCGAAGTGGAACGCCGGCGCATTAAACAACTGGCGTATAATAAAAAGCACGGCATCATTGCTGAAACCGTGCGAAAGGACATTGAAGAATTTTTGGATTTAGTAGAGGGCTAAGTTGCCTTTTCAGTATTATTGGCAGCGATTTTTGCGCCTTTGTAAGATTGATAGTGACGCCAGTCCCCATTATTAACTCTCAAATGAAAAGGGAAGTCACCAGTCCTTAGATCCCAAAAAATACTGTAGGAATTCTTACGGCCATTGGCCGTATAGCATTTACAACCGCATTCACAGTACTCAAAAACCAGTCGTTTTCTTTTTGACTTAGCCATGGTTGTGCTCCTTTTGTTAAAATGGGATACCGAAATGATTTCAGCTGATGGCTTATATTGTGACTATCGACAGATGATAGATGACTACACGGTCAGTGCCGCCGCGGGACTTGCCCATGCAGGCGGATATCAGTCCTTGATGCTCTTTTTCGTAGGATTCGTTTATCCTTGTCTGAATATCGTTTGGTTCGCATCCAGAGATGAAAATAGTTTTTTGAACTACTGCCATTTTATTGCCGTTTTTCCAGCTTTCAGCCACCCAAGTCAATAAGAAGTTCATTGTCGCTCCTTCCTTTTGTTAGAAATCCAAATCCATATTTTCCGTTGTTTGCATGACTGCCGTCTCCGTTGTTTAGGCCAAGATTAGTTATTAAGGTACTTCGTCATCAACACATTCTACTATAAGAAAACCATAATGTCAAATAAGAACAAAAATAATTTCTGGCAGAAACTGGCGCAAAAACGCCGGCCGATTTTAGTTTTGGCGCCTATGGCCGGCGTAACCGACTCGGCTTTTCGGCAGATTTGCCGTCAGCAGGGAGCGGACGCGGTTTATACGGAAATGGTTTCGGCCGACGGTTTGTATTATGATTCCAAGAAAACCCTGGCTCTGCTTAAATTTTCCAAGCGGGAAAAGCCGGTCGTTGCGCAATTATTCGGCAAACACCCCGAAAGGTTCACTAAGGCCGCCCAAGCGGCCCAGGCCGCCGGATTTGACGGCATTGATATTAATTTCGGTTGTCCGGCCAAAAAGGTTGCCGGCCATGGCGGGGGAGTAACGCTGATGCGCGACTTGGCCAAATGCCGGCGGATTATTGAAAACGTATTAGCCGGCACGACTTTGCCCGTATCGGTAAAACTAAGATCATCAATTAGGCAAGACGGCGGGGAAGTGACAGCGGAAGATTTTTTGCGCGCCATGAAAGATTTGCCTTTGGCCGCCGTTATGATTCATGGCCGGCCGTATGAGAATCCTTTTGCCTCTGATATTGATTATGGAATGATAAAAAAATGCGTCCAATTTTTTAAAAAACAAAATCCGTCCGGTATCGTGCTGGCTAACGGCGGGATTAATCGGCCCGAAGACGCCAAGCGGATGCTGGAACTGACCGGCGCCGACGGCGTGGGCTTAGCGCGCGGTTTGTACGGCCGGCCCTGGCTGTTTAAGCAGATTGGACAGTATTTAAAAACAGGCAAATATTCGGAATTGAATCTTAAGCAGATTGACAAAATAATTCATCAACACGCCCGTTTGGCCTTTAAAGCCAAGGAACGGCAAGGAGTAATAGAGTTAAGGAAACATTTGGCCTGGTACGTATCCGGGCGGAATCAGGCCAAAGAATTACGAGCCCGATTAGTCAGAGTAGAGGATTTGAAGCAATTGAAACAAATATTAAAGTAAGTCATCGAAGGGTTTGATTCATGTTTTAAACAAAAATTAAATCAAAACAAAAGACGCTTCATCCGGAGCGTCTTAATTTTACGATATTTTACAATTTTTTACGATTTTTATTTTTTTGGCCGAATCGTTTTTGGCCGATTTGCTCGTTTTTTCTTTTTTTTCGGCGTTGCCTCTTCCTTAATAGTAATGCCCCAATCTTTGGCGAAACTACGAAAAGACGATTCGGGTAAGCCGGTTTTTGTTCCCTTAATGACCAGACACTGTTCTCGCCGCAGATTATTCCATTCCGGAGTAACCCGTTCCATTTCGTAACGGCCTGCCGACAAATTTATTCTGGAATCCCAGGAACTCGCTCGGCCGCCGCGCCTGTGAAAACAACTCTCAAAATGCCTCCCGGGAGTAACTCACGACAGTAATCGGTTTTGAACAGATCAAAAAAATTCTCTTTCTCTTTCTCGGCATGACTGCATCTCCCTGGTTTTAGTTTAATCGTTGGTTGTTGATAAGGTGCTTTTGTTGACTGTTTATTGTAGCAAATTATTATTATTTTGTCAAATCCAGCGTTTTTTCTTGAAATAAAAGAAAAGACAAACGGCCCCGATTGCCATGATAAAAATTATTATCCAGAAACCGTTGGGGCTGTCTATAAACGGCATGCCGCCGACCGCATTCATGCCAAAGATCGCCGCCAGCAAAGTTAAAGGGAAAACAATGACGGAAAATACGGTCAGAGTCCGCATAATATCGTTCAATTTGAAAGAAATCAGCGAAGTGTTGGTGTCTTCCAGGGCCTCAATCATTTCTTTTTGCTCATTAAGAATGTCCCAGATATTTTTGGTGTGTTCAATCAAATCGCCATAAAACGTTTTCATTTCGTTGGAGTCAAGATACCAAACGCCGGAACGGCCTAATTTTTGGATAACGCCCTTGTGCGCCTCCATGATTTTGCGGAAATTCAGGATGTTTCTTTTGGTCAGTAGGATTTCCCGCACCATTTCCCGTTCTCGGCCTTCAAAGATGTTTTTTTCAATGCCCTGGATGTCTATGCTCATGTGATCCATGATCGGGTAGCAATATTCTTGCAGGCGGACGATGATTTCATACAAGAGCATCATATTATTGCCTGATAAATATTGTTCACGATAAAATTTGTCGCTGAAACAGAGATTGGACAGTTCCACCAGGGGAGGCAAGTTATTTTTGTGGCAAGTGATGACAAAATGGTCGCCAATGAAAAAATCCACCTCTTCGGCGTCAACTGTGCGGGTTTTTCTGTTATAAACAGGAAATTGAAGGATGAGGAAGCAATAATTATTGCGGACGTAAAATTTCGGCCGCTGCGCGAGATTTTTGGAATGGGAATCACGCAAGTCCAATTCGTTGAACTTGTATTTTTTGCGCAAGTATTCTATCTCCTCCTTTTGGGCATTGATGATGTTGGTCCAATTGAATGCCCCCGTGTTTGATTTTAAAGTATTGATGTTTGATGTCATATGCTTAGGTTCAATTTAATTATAGCATGAATTTATAAATTAGTGTATAATAATGGTATAATATGGACGCGGAAAACAGTTAATTATTATCCTCCGAGTTATGCCTTTAGACCAAAATGAATTGCCGGTTCTCGGCCCAGAAAAAAAAGATGCCGCTCCGGGCGCTGCGGCGGAGAGCGGATTGGAATTCAAGCCGACACCGGAAATAACGCCGTTGGAAACCGGCGGGGAAAAAGAACGAAGCGGGTTAAAAGAAAGAAGTGAAACCAAAGCCGGAGGAGAAATACCCTCGGCGCCCGTTATGACTTCCGCTAACGCCCGGGCCTTGGAGACCTACAAGCAAATTGAGAACATCCTGGAAGAGGATCTGGGCGAGGTTTATAATAATCTGTCGGCTCAGGATCAGCAGGTGTTTAAAGTCAAAGGTGAAGAGGCGGCGCGTTCTATTTTCAAAATCGTTTATCATCAAACCAAGGTTAAAGTCAAAAAAATCATTCATTTGATTAAGCGCTGGTTGAAAATGATCCCCGGCATTAATCGTTATTTTTTAGAACAGGAGGCAAAAATCAAAGCCGATAAGATCATAGCTTTGGCGAAGAATGACAAAAAGATAGAGTTTTAGGATTTTAAGTAACATGTAACAAGTAACATGTAACAAGTAATTAAATTAATAACAGTTTACTTATTACGTATTACTTATTGCTTATTACTTATTACTTATTGCTTATTACTTATTACGTATTTATGCCTTTGGAAGAAATGCAAAATCCCTATCAATTTGATTGGCTCGCTTTATTTTCCGGTATACCCGAGGCGGCGGTTTATGCCGTTAGCGGCGTAGTTATTTTTTTGTTGCTTTGTTTTATCGCATTGCTGGTTGCGCGCGCCGTTTTCCGGTCGCAGAAACGCTACCCCAAGGTATTCCAGCAGCATATTTTTTTGGTGACTGTGCCGCAACGAACCAAAGAAGAGGGGATGGAAAAAAAACAATTATCGGAAACGATCTCGGAAATTGAAGGATTGTACTCAAATTTGGGCGGTTTGCGTTCGCCTCGGGGTTTTAAAACCTGGCTGTTTGGCCGGTTTGATCATTGGTCGTTTGAGATTGTCTTGGGTTTGGACGGCCTGATTTCTTTTTATATCGCCGTGCCCGAATATTTGGTGGAATACGTTAAACAGCAGATTTTTTCCAAGTATCCTTACGCGCAGATTGAAGAGACCGGCGACTATAATATTTTCAACCAGCAAGGGTTTGTCGCCATTGGTTATTTCAAGCTGCTTAAGCAGAACATGTTTCCGCTTTTGACCTACAAGCAGATGAATAATGTGGATCCGCTTGTGTCCATTATCAGCGTGTTGTCAAAATTTGGCGATAAGCAGACCGCGGCCATTCAATTGGTAATGCGTTCAGCCGCGCCCGGTTGGCGCAAGAAGGGCGTCAAAGTGGCGTCGGAAATGCAACAGGGCAAGGATATCAAAAAAGCCATGGCCGCCGCTAATCCCGGATTTTTTTCCGGCCTGGAAAGAGTTTTCGGCACGCCAGCGGATTGGTTTTTTTCTTCCAAGCCCAAAGATCCGGCCAAGCCCGAACAGCAATATCGTTTGTCGCCCATGGAAGAGCAGGCCGTCAAAGCGATTGAAGAAAAAGCTTCCAAGGCCGGCCTGGACGTTAACGTCCGCGTAGTGGCTTTTGCGCCGCTGGAATCCCAAGCCAACGAAAATCTTCGGCGCTTGATTGATTCTTTCGCCCAATATTCCAGCTACCAGTACGCTAACGGCTTTAAGGGCGTGGTCAAAGGCGAGGGCCGGCAATTGATCCATGATTTTATTTACCGCAATTTTGATGAGAAGGCGGGCATGGTGCTTAACACCGAAGAAATGACTTCATTATGGCATCTGCCTTTGCCTAACACCGAAGTGCCGCGCATTAATTGGCTGACAGCTCGGCGTTTGCCCCCGCCTTTGAATATCCCGACCGAAGGCGTGATGATCGGTGAAAATGTTTATCGCGGGCAGAAAACGATAGTCAGGATGAAAGACGTTGATCGCCGCCGCCACATGTATATTATCGGTATGACCGGCACCGGTAAATCCACGACCATGGCCACGATGGCGGCGCAGGATATCCGCGACGGCAGGGGCGTTTGCGTGGTGGATCCGCACGGCGAGTTGGTGGAAAACATCTTAAAGCATATCCCCAAGGAACGCGCGGAGGATGTTATTTTGTTTGACCCGTCCGACCTGGAGCGGCCGATCGGCTTGAATATGCTGGAAGCCACCAGTCCCTACGAGATGGATATGGCGGCGCAGGAAATGATTAATATTTTTTACAAACTTCTGCCCGATCCGGCCATGGCCGGACCGATGTTTGAGCATTATATGAGAAACGCGCTATTGGCGCTCATGGCCGACCGCGAAGATCCGGGGACGCTGGTGGAACTGGCGCGCATTTTTACCGATGACGCTTTCCGCAAGAAAAAATTGGAGCACGTGACCGATATCTTGGTTAAGGATTTTTGGGAAAGGGAATACGCCATGTCACAGAAGGGCTCGACCGGCGCCGATATGCTGTCTTATGTCATTTCTAAAACCGGCCGGTTTGTGGAAAACGAATTGATGCGCAATATCATCGGTCAGTCGCATTCGGGCATTAATTTCCGCGAGGCCATGGATTCGGGCAAAATCCTGTTATTGAATTTATGCAAAGGCAAAATCGGCGAAACCAACAGCAGCTTGTTGGGTTTAATTGCCGTGGCTAAATTGCAAATGGCGGCTTTGTCCCGCGCCGATATGCCCGAAGAACAGCGCCAAGATTTTTTCCTGTATATTGACGAATTCCAGAATTTCATCACCGATTCTATCTCTATTATTCTGTCTGAAGCGCGCAAATACAAATTAAATCTGTGCTTGGGGCATCAGTTTATCGCGCAATTAGTGCAGAATAACGATACGCGGGTGCGCGACGCGGTTTTTGGCAACGTGGGCAACTTGCTGGTTTATCGCATCGGTGTGGATGATTCGGAAATTATCGCCAAGCAGTTGTCGCCGGTGGTGAATGAATACGACGTGATGAATATTGAAAAATACAACGCTTATTTCCGCATCATGATTGACAATACGGCCATGCCGGCATTCAATCTGAAATGTTATCAACCGTCTCAAGTGGTTCCGGCCAGCCCCGAAATCGTGGCGCCGCTGAAGGAATTATCCCGGCTCAAACACGGCCGCGACCGCCAACTGGTGGTGCGCGATATTGCCGAACGCAGCCGCATCGGCCAGCTGGGCGGGGTCAAGAAAGAGACCTTGGGTGAATTCGGGTTCTAAAGCAAAAGTAATACGTAATAAGTAATAAGTAAAATAGCAATAAAATAATAATTGCATAAATTACCTGTTACATATTACGTAATTAACGTGATTTAATAAATTGACTTCGCAGTCATTTTTTTGTTATATTAAACCCATAATTAATTAGCCATTACCACATCATGGGCAGCGCTTTATACCGCAAATACCGGCCGCAGACCTTTGCGCAAATGATCGGCCAAAACCATATCAAAATCACCCTGCAGCATCAGCTGGAAAGGGGAGAATCGGCGCACGCTTACTTGTTTTGCGGTCCGCGCGGTTTGGGCAAAACCACCAGCGCCAGGTTGTTCGCCAAATCCATTAATTGCGAGAAGCGCGTAAACGGCGAAAGCGAACCCTGCAATGCTTGCCCGTCTTGCTTGGATATCATGGCCGGCCGCAGCGTGGATATCATTGAGATTGACGCCGCCAGCAATACGGGTGTGGATAATGTCCGCGAAAATATTATTGAGAACTCACGCTTCACGCCGGTTAAGAGCAAGTATAAGGTGTTTATTATTGATGAGGCGCACATGTTATCTAACGCCTCGTTTAACGCCTTGCTTAAGATTATGGAGGAGCCGCCGGCGCACGTGCTGTTTATTCTATGTACGACGGAAATCCACAAACTGCCGCTGACCATTATTTCCCGCTGCCAGCGTTTTGATTTCAAGAAAGTTACAGCCGAACAATTATTGAAACGTCTGCAGCTGATTGTTGAGGGCGAGAACAAAAAGGTTGAAGAAGAAGTGCTCAAGCGCATCGTAGTGGTTTCTGAAGGATGCGTGCGCGATGCGGAAAGTTTGCTGGCCAAGATTCTGTCCTTGGGCGATGATATCACCCTGGAACAAGCCGAGATCGTTTTGCCGCGCAGCGATTTTCAGATCATTCTTGATTTTGTGGAATACCTGGCGGAAAAAAACGCCGCCGCCGCCGTGGAGCATCTCAATCGCTTAATGGAAGAAGGCGTGGATTTGTCGGTATTTACGGAAAACCTGTTGGAATTTTTACGGCAGATGATGCTGGTTAAAGTCAACGGCCGCTTGGCGGTTTTCGGTTTGGAATTCAATGACGATTTGGCGGAAAATATCAAGGATTTAGCTGATAAATTCAGTTTTGCCGAAATCGTGGAGATGGTGGAGATTTTTTCCGATAAAGCCAAAGAAATCAAACAAGCGCCAATCATGCAATTTCCTTTGGAAATCGCCGTGATCAGATTAGTGGAGCGCGTCTCCTGCGCCAAGCCGGATAAAATAATTTTCGCCGCCGCATCAGCGCCGGCGGTTGCCGCCGCTCCTACTGTTCCTGCGGCCGGCAAACCGGCTGCCGTCGCCCCGAGCGTCGCCATAAAAAAAGATACGTCAACCGCTCATGATAAAACTGAAACGGCGACAGTACCGGCCAGCCGCCGGCCAGCTGCTAGTCAGCCGACCATTGCCGCCGCTGCCAGTCAGCCGACTTTGGATCAAAATGTGTCTTTGGCCGATATCGCCGCCAACTGGGGCCAGCTTATCAATCGTCTAATCAAGACGAATTTTTCCCTGGGATCGCTCTTGCGCATCAGTCAGCCGCTGTCTTGCGACAAAGGAGTGTTGCAGGTCGCTGTTACCAGTTTATTCTATAAGAACCGTCTGGAGACCCAAGATAACCAGAAAGTGGTAGAAGACACTTTATTGGAAGTGGCGGGGATTAATATCAGAGTCAAAGGAGTGGTGTCGCAAACCGTGGTGCCGCTGGAGGTAGCGATTGACTATGGCGAGGATTTGGCTGTGCCGTCCAATGATTTTTCACCGCCGCCGGTTCCGCCGGCTCCTGAAACCGTTCCGCCTATTCGGCTGGATCCGACAGAGGATGTGTTAGGTATGCTATAATTATAGTATCGTCATTTCCGCAATTATAACATCGTCATTCCCGTAATTATAGTATCGTCATTCCCGTAACTATAATATCGTCATTCCCGTAATTATAGTATCGTCATTCCCGTAACTATAATATCGTCATTCCCGTAACTATAATATCGTCATTCCCGTAACTATAATATCGTCATTCCCGTAACTATAATATCGTCATTCCCGCGCAGGCGGGAATCCAGATATTATTTGATCCCCGGACATTTTTTAGTTCACTATACTCGCTGGGATCTCCGGATAAATCCTCCCGCTTACGCTTACGGATTTTCCGAACCTGCCTGCCGGTAGACAGGGATGACATTAGAGGATATTGGCCATTTTTGAATTCCGAGGGTGACGTATAAGGAGATATTCTAATAGTAAATAGTAATATGAAACGATCAGAAATTATTATTTCCGCCGGTTTAGTGCCAATTGACTATTTAATGGTGGTTTTAGCCGGCATCGCCGGTTATTATTTCCGTTTTTGGGAGCCGATCAGCTCTTATCGCCCGGTGATTTTTAATCTGCCGTTCCCGTATTTTTTGAGCTGGTTGTGGCTGATGGCGGTGATTTGGATTGTCACCTTCGCTTTGGCCGGCCTGTATAACATGCGCGGCACTTCGCGGGCGATTGATGAAGTGTCCAAAATCATCCTGGCTTCCACCGCGGCCGTGGCCATTTTGATGTTCTTGTTTTTCTTTTCCCGTTCGCTTTTTGATTCCCGTTTCATTATTTTGGCGGCCTGGGTTTTTTCTATTGTCTGCGTGATGTTCGGCCGCGGCCTGATGCGCTTCTTGCAGCGTCGTTTGTACGGCTGGGGCGTGGGCACTCATCGGGTGATTATTATCGGCGAAGGCAACGCGGCCGATGAGGTGGTCAGGGAATTCACGGCTAATCCGCGCGCCGGCTATCGCGTTGTTGACCAATTCAAGAATTTTGATGCGACGACTGAAAAAGCGCTGCTGGAATTGAAATTGACGGACAAGTTTGACGAGATTCTGGTGGCGCGCGCCGATTTGTCAACCGAAATCTCGGAAAAGCTCCATGATTTTTCTTATGTCAATCACGTGGAGCTCAAGTATATCGCCGATATTTTTGATTTTCCCATTAATAATTTCGTCATTGATAATATTGCCGGCTTGCCCGTAGTGGAACTGAAGAAAACCAAACTGGACGGCTGGGGCCGAATCGGCAAGCGTTTGTTTGATTTAATAGGTTCAACTCTGCTGATAATTGTCGCGTCGCCGCTGTTATTGATTGTCGCTTTGGCGGTTAAATTCAGTTCGCCCGGGCCGGTATTTTTTGCTTACCAGCGCATCGGCGAGCATGGCAAGCCCTTTACTTATTTTAAATTCCGCTCCATGATCAAGGATGCGCATCAGCTTAGGTTTGACCCGAAATTCGTCAAGCAACAGGAGGATCTGCGCGAAGGCGGCCCCATGATGAAATTCAAAAATGATCCGCGAGTAACGCCGATCGGCCGTTTGATCCGCCGTTTTTCCATTGATGAATTGCCGGAGCTGTTTAACGTGTTTTTCGGCAAGATGTCTTTAGTCGGTCCGCGGCCGCATGAAGTGGAAGAAGTGGCCAAGTATGAGAATTTCCATAAGCGCGTGTTGTCTATCAAGCCGGGCATGACCGGCATGGCGCAAGTGTCCGGCCGCAGTGATTTGGATTTTGACGAGGAAGTCAGGTTGGACGTTTGGTATATGGAAAATTGGTCAATGAAACTGGATTTTATGATTTTATTCAAGACGCCTTGGGCGGTGTTGAAAAAGAGGAAGGCGGCATAACCAGCTTAATTAACTTAAAAAAATATGACAAAAGTCAAACTGCAATTCGTTAAGAATCTGGTTTGGGGCCTTGTGTCCGAGGGTGTCATCGCCATTTTGTTCGGCATTTTGATTATGGTTTATCCGGAATTATTGAGCATTCTGGTGGGCCTGGCCTTGATTGTTACCGGCGTGGTTTCATTGTCGCTGGCGATTAGAGCCAACAAGTATTCCTCAATTGAGTTCTAAAAAAGAACAAGAAAAATCCCGACCAATTGGCCGGGATTTTTTAGTTGTCATTCCCGCATCCCTTTCGTCATTCCCGCACTCCCTTCGTCATTCCCGCACTCCCTTCGTCATTCCCGCGTACCTTGTCTGCCGGCAGGCAGGGGCGGGAATCCAGGTTATAATTTTTTTTACGATACCCCTTCGTCATTCTCACTTTCGTCATTCCCGCACTTCCTTCGTCATTCCCGCGAAGGCGGGAATCCAGATTTCTTGTCATTCCCGCGTACCTTTCGTCATTCCCGCACTCCCTTCGTCATTCCCGCGAAGGCGGGAATCCATGCTATCATTTTTTATGATACCTTTCTTTAGGAGAAAGGTATCACCAAAGAGTCGCGAGCGAAGCATAAATCATGGCTGGATTTTATGCTCCACCTGCCTGCCGGCAGGCAGGATTACAAAACTTTTCTGGTCACTCTCGCATAAAGTCGCACAAGATTTTGTTATGCTCGCATTTTGGAATACAAATAAAGAAATAAAATAAATGCCTCGCCACATAATGCGGCGAGGCAGGGAAATCAAAAGAACTACGGTCTTGTGGTTGGTGCTACTATCAATACATTGAGAACTCCCGATACAGGCGGAATGTCTTTAATCAACAGATCCGATGTCGGGTTGGTTAACCGTATAACGTGAGTTACCAACCAGTAGCGGTTATCTCTGTCTATTGGATGTAGATTGGCCAACTTCAGTGCTCCCTCATCAAGAAAGATGATGTCGCCTTTATGGATCGGCTCTGGCCAATCCAGAAGTATCGGAAGTATCGGCGACGTACCACGACCTGTCCCTCCAAATTCTACCTGGTAAGTGTGTTTTTCTCCCATTTTTTTTCTCCTTTCATTTAGTCGCAGAAATTACTGCGACGAGGCATTGAAGGCGCGTTTTATCTTGTGACTTCCAGCGCTACCAAAATAAATTCCTTGCCGTCCCGATGGAAGGTGGTCATAGCGGTAATTCGTTTTCCCTTTCCAGGGAACATATCTGCCCATAATCCTATTTGTGAATCTAAGGTTATTGTCACTTCAAATTCTTTAACATAGATGCTTGTTTCCATATTCTTCCTTTCTCTTTCTGTGTCATTAGTTTTTTTCGGCAATATGGCGCAAGCCACTGACCGTTTTTAACGTACTACATATCATCATATAATAGTATACATTAATAATTTTGTCAAGTAGTTTATCCACAATTAAGATATTTTGTTTAATTTTAGGTATTTTTTTAAGGAAAAATCATTCCATTTTTTTATTTGTCGGAATTTTGTTATTATTAAAGAAGCTTATGGTCAAATATGTTTTACGCGCCGCTCCAATGGCCAAGGATTTTAAAATTGATTATGCCAAGGAGTTAAACGAAGATCAATACAAGGTCGTAACCGAGGGCTACGGGCCTTGTTTAGTTTTGGCCGGCGCCGGCTCGGGCAAGACGCGGACTCTGGTGTACCGCGTGGTGTATTTGTTGGAGCAAGGCGTGCCCGCTTCCAGCATAATGCTCGTGACTTTCACCAACAAAGCGGCCAAGGAAATGTTGGAGCGCATTGAAGTGCTGCTTCACGGCGAGGCCAAGGGGTTGTGGGGTGGGACTTTCCATCACTTGGGCAATCGGCTGTTGCGCATGTATGGCGAGCGCATTAATATCGCTAATAACTTTACGATTTTAGATGAAGAGGATTCTTTGACTTTACTCAAGAATTGTTTGAGCCGCAGTAATCCTCCGGAAGACAAATATTTTCCCAAGGCCAAAGTCATCCGCTCCATAATTTCTCTGTCGCAGAATCTGTGTCAGCCCATCCGCGAAGTTATTGCCGCGCGTTACGATTATCTTAAAGACAGCTACTTGCCGTGTATCTTGGAAGCTGCTGATCTATACAAAGAACGCAAAACGCAAATCAACGCGTTGGATTTTGACGACCTCCTGATCAAGTGGAACGAACTGCTGGAACAAGCGCCGGAAATAAAAAAGCGTTTGGGTGAGAAGTTCGCCTACATTTTAATTGATGAATTCCAAGACACCAACGCTTTGCAATCCAAAATCATCGCCAATCTGGCCGCGCCCCAGCGCAATATCCTGGCGGTGGGAGATGACGCCCAAAGCATCTATGGTTTTCGTGGCGCCGATGTCAACCATATTTTGGATTTTCCCAAGCAGTTCCCCGATGCTAAGATTTTACGGCTGGAGATCAACTATCGTTCCACTCCCGAGATTCTGGCTTTGGCCGATACTTCCATTAACCATAATGACGCCAAGTTTGAAAAGCATTTGAAAGCGATTCGGGCCAAGGGTGCTAAGCCGGCCGTGGCGGCTTTGACTGATAATTATCAGCAAGCGGAATTCGTCTGCCAACGGATTCTGGATTTGCAACGCGAAGATGGTTTGCCGCTTAACAGCATGGCCGTATTATTTAGATCGCACTTCCAATGTCTGGAATTGGAAATGGAACTCAACAAGCGCAATATTCCATATCAGATGCGTGGGGGACTGCGGTTTTTTGAACAGGCGCACTTAAAAGATATCCTGGCTTACTTAAAAATCTTAGCCAACTTCCGTGACGAGGTTTCTTGGTTGCGGTTACTTAGTATGCAAGGCGGGATTGGCGAGATGACGGCGGAAAAGATCTGGCAATGGTTAAGGCAATTTGATGGCGTTTCTTCAATTTTTTCTACATCTTCTTCCGTCATTCACGACCCCTCTTCCGTCATTCACGACCCCTCTTCCGTCATTCACGACCCCTCTTCCGTCATTCCCGCGCAGGCGGGAATCCAGCATAATAATTCAACCTGGATTCCTGATCAAACCAGGAATGACATTTCCTTGGGCGCTAAGGCCGCCAGTGGCTGGTCGGCTTTAAAGCGCACGCTGGAAAAGATTGCGCGAATAGATAAAAATGATTTACCGGCGCTTGTTACCGCTATTATTGATTCGGGTTATGAAAAATATTTGCAGGCCAATTATGAGAATTTTCAGGATCGGTTGGATGATTTGACGCAGTTGACAGAATTCGTCAAGTCCTATGACAGTTTGGAAAGATTTTTGGCCGATACCGCGTTGTCGGAAAACTTTCAGGGCCAATCGCGCGCGCCGCGGCCGGAGAATGGCAATGAACAAATAATCTTGTCCACCATTCATCAGGCCAAGGGCCTGGAGTGGCCGGCAGTGTTTGTGATCGGTTTGGCGGAGGGCATGTTCCCGCACGCCAAGGTTTATGACAAACCGGAGGAACTGGAGGAGGAACGCCGGTTGTTTTACGTGGCTTGCACCCGCGCCAAAGACCAGCTGTATTTGAGTTATCCATTGTTCGGCCGCGACAGCATGCTGCATCCGTCGCAATTTATTAAGGAACTGCCGAGCAAATTGTATGATCGCTGGGATGTGGAGGCGGGCGAAGACGAGGTGATTTACGTGGATGAAGAAGGGGAACGCGCGTCAGGTCCGGGCAAACGGAAGGGCATTTTGGATTTTGATCCGGAACTGGAGATTGAGGAATCGGATTATTAATCCCGTCGGTTATTGACAAAATACCCCATGTTTCTTATTATATTTATATTTGCATAATGCAAATAGTATTAATAGCAACCTTGAAAAACTATCAACTGAAATGAAAGGAGATCAAAATGTCTGTTTCCAAGGGCGGCGGAAAGCGTCAGAAAAAAAAGGCCGAATGCGCGGAGATAAATTTCAGCACCGGCCGGGAAATGAGTGATTCAAAATATACGATGCGTATTTATGCGGATAAAGGTAAAAAAGACGTTCCTTTTTTTGGTTTAATTAAAACAGCCGTTGAAAATCTTTATGATGGTCTTTTTTATGAAGGTTTTAACAATGACCCGATACGGATTGACGCTTCAAAGGTTGAAGCGATCAAAAAAATAAGAGTTACGCTTTATGCTCGTAACCCGTATGACGGCAATTGCGATTTCTATTATTTGGTTCCTTGTTTTGATCCCGCAGCTGGACGTAGCAACAAAGTCATGTTTTGTTATCGTCGGCGATAATTTCGGGCGGATCGTCTGCCGCCAGTTCGTCCAATCAGTTGTTTTGTAACCGTTCCAATCCCGCGACACGATAGTTGCGGGTTTTTTGTTTGCTCAAAAATAAATAAAATGGTAAAATGCAGGCGTATGCTAATGCTGATTGCCGTAACTTTTTATCTGCTTTTGCCCGCTTACCTGGCCAATATGGCTCCGCCGATATTCGGCCGTCTGGGGTTGCTTAAGCCGCTGGCCAAGCCAATTGACGGCGGCCGCAAATGGCGGGGAGAGTATATTTTCGGTTCAGGCAAAACCTGGCGCGGGGTTGTCGCCGCTGTGGTTTTTGGCATTCTTGTCGCCGGTTTGCAGGCCTGGCTTTTCACTTATCCGGCGTTTGAAGGAATTTCCCTGGTTGATTATCCGACGGTTTGGCCGGTGTTCGGTTTTCTGGCCGGGTTAGGCGCAATCTTGGGTGACTTGGCCAAAAGCTTTTTTAAGCGGCGAGTCGGCATCGCTTCCGGCGGCGCCTGGCCGGTGTTTGACCAGTTGGATTTTATCGCGGGATTTTTTTTATTCACTTGGGGACTATCCGCTTTGTCTTGGCAAGTTGTCGCGGCCGCTTGTCTGCTTACCTTGGTGCTTCATCCCTTGACTAACGTCATCGCTTATTTATTAAAATTAAAAAAAGTTTGGTGGTAGCTGTCATAAAGCCCGGACATCCGGAGATAAACCGCTATGATTATGGCGGTTTTTTTGTTTAAATTTGGCTATTTATTATTATATTAACCATAAGTAATTTATTTGTGGATAAAAAGCTCTTGACAAAATACTTATGATTTGATATAATAATGTATTAGCAAAAGTCCTGTCGACTTATCTAATTCGTACCTGATAATGGTCGGTTTGGGGCTGGGGCGTGGTGTCCAGGCAATGAGCTGACCAAAAATAGGAGAGATAGAACATGGCAAGAAAGAGAACCAGAAAAGTGGAAGCGGTTATTTCGGCAATGGGCGCCTTGTTGGCGATTGTTGTTGATCTTGTTACCGCTATCCGTGAGCTCGGCGGTAATGTAGGCGAATGCCTGTACCGCCTATCCCAGCCCGAAGGTAAGGGAACTCTGCAGGCGATAGCTCGGCTGCTGGTAGAAACCAGTCAGCCGGTAACCGCGACCGCGACGATCGCGAAAGAAGCCGTCAGTCAGTATCTGACGACAGCCCATAATGTAATTGTGGACTTCAGTCAGAACCTCGAGCAGATGATCGTGGCCGGTTGCTATAACTGGAAAAACGACAACATTACAGCCAACCATTTTCCCATCATGGGATCGGGCAAACAATCGGTTTTGATTGAGTTGTTGTGGTTCAATCAGTATTTTAAAGATGGCGACGAGGTGATTGCCAAGCTGGCCGAAGTAAATGCGTGGCTGACCGAGCAAAAAGCCGGCTACAAGTATCGCTGGGCAACCATAGCTGAACTCTTGGCCCTGGGTATTGCCTTCCCTGATCTCCAGCGTCAGTTCCCTATTGGTGCTTTGGGCTCGATTTGGCACCCGACCGGCCGCCGCCTTTTCGCCTGCCTCGGCAGGAGTGGCGCTGGGCGCTACCTGCGCCTGTGCTCTCTCGAGCTTGGTTTCGACGACTTTTGGCGCTTTGCCGTTGTCCGCGAGCAATCTTGTTGAACCCTTGATCCCTTTTGTACCTTGACCCCCTTGAAATTTGTCCTCGCAATAACTTAGTTATTGCGAGGATGTTTTATTTTTACGAATTTTTTCTTATACTTATAACAAGGGTTAATATTTCCGCGGTTACGGCTTCGGGATACCCGAATAAAAAACAAGATTGCTTGGCGTCTGATGCTGGCGGGCTTTAAAGCCCCGAGTAAAATACAGCTGGAAGATACTGTTTTTACAGTTCGATCGGCAGTGTCATTGACGGCAGCAGACGAATTTTGGCACCACACCGGCAACCGCAATTTCGCCTACCTCAACAGGAATGACGCTAAGCGCAACCTGAACCTGAACTATCTCGAGAATGATTTCAACGACAATTGGCGCTTTGCCGTTGTCCGCCAGCAGTTTACTTTTCCATCCTCGCCGTTGGCGGGGATGTTTTTTCCAACCTTGTTTTCCATGACCAACAGAGCCGGCCGATTTCCTCTGTTTTAAGCGCCAAATTTTTAAATTTACTGTCGTCCAGCAGTTTCATTTCCCAGCACAGGCGTAGATAAAATTTCAATAGATCATTTTTGCCAATAGCCGCCTGGGCCAAGCCGAGTTTTTTGTCTTTGGGCGAATAATTGGCAACAGCCAATAATTCCAGCAATTCCAAAAACAACTGATCCAGCCGCGCGCCCAAAGTGAAGCGCGAAGATTTGGGAAAGTTTTTCAACCAGTCGTGCCAGAGCTTGTAAGCAGTCGTGGCTTTATGCAAGACCATAAAATTTTCGTCGGGAGGGGGGTTAAATGAAATATTATGCGAGTTGTCAGACAATTGAACCATAGTTTTGAAGAGATAATTTGTTTAGATAACTTACTGGCGGCCTGGCGTGAATTCGCGCGCGGCAAGAGAGGCAAAAAGGATGTCCAGGAGTTTGAGTGGTCTTTGATGGATAATATTATCGCGCTTCAGGATGATTTGGCAAGCGGCAATTACCGCCATGGCGACTATAAAGATTTTCATATCGACGATCCCAAACCGCGTCATATCCACAAGGCCGGCGTGCGCGACCGTTTGGTGCATCATGCGGTATACCGCATTCTGTACCCGTATTTTGATAAAAAATTTATCGCCGATTCGTATTCTTGCCGATTAGACAAAGGAACGTGTAAGGCCTTAAACCGATTCCGGCAATTCGCTTATCAAGTCGGTCGCAATAATACTCGCGCTTGCTGGATATTGAAAGGCGATATCAGGAAATTTTTTGCCAGCATTGATCAGAGGATTTTGAAAATTATTTTAGCCGAGTATATTGGCGATAAAAAAATTTTGGATTTGTTAGATAAAATAATTAATAGTTTCGGCATTACTAGCAGAGGTTTACCGCTTGGCAATCTTACTTCGCAATTATTGGTTAATATTTATATGAATAAGTTCGATCAATTCGTTAAGAATCAATTAAAAGCCAAATATTATATCCGCTATGCCGATGATTTTATAATATTTTCAGAAAATAAAAATTATTTGGACGCTTTAATCCCGCAGTTGGATTATTATTTGACGGACAAATTAAAATTGAAACTCCATCCGAATAAAATTTTTATAAAAACCCTGGGTTCCGGAGTGGATTTTTTGGGTTGGGTCAATTTTCCACATCATCGAGTTTTAAGAACTGTGACTAAAAGAAGGATGTTAAAAAGAATAGGAATTAATCCAAGCCGGGAGACGCTGGCATCTTATCTGGGGTTGTTAAGTCATGGTAATACCTATAAATTGCTGGTAAAATTGCCAATATAGGTGATTTTTGTTAAGATAAATAAGAAATAAATAACGAAGATCCTGGATATTTTCTTGCCAGAAAATTCCGGGATGACAAAATTATGTCTATAACCATAGTTTTACTCGCTTTAATAATTATTCTAATCGCCGCGGTAATCGGTTTGTTTGTTTTTTTCAACAGCAAGTTGTCGCAATTGGCCGCGCCCAATGATGATAAGACGGCGCTACTGCTTTTTGAACGCATTAAGGAATTGAATCAGACCATGGACAGCAGCATTCGCGGGCTGAATCAGACCATGGACAGCAAACTGACGGAATCATCGCGCCAAATGCAGACGCAATTCGGCCAGAGCATTAATATTATCAAGGGCGTAACGGAAAAAGTCACCCAGTTGCAGGAAACCAACAAACAGGTCATGGGTTTTTCTTAACAGTTGAAGAATCTGGAAAAGGTTTTGACCAGCCAGAAACAGCGCGGCAATTTGGGCGAAGCCGGTTTGCATTTGGTGTTGGATAATATCCTGCCGCCGACCGCTTTTAAGATCCAATACCAGTTTGACGACGGCGACATCGTGGACGCCGCGATTTTTACCAAAGACGGCATTATTCCCGTGGACGCCAAATTTTCCCTGGATAACTATAATCGTGTCGTGAACGAGGACAACGAAGAAAAGCGCGCGGTTTATGAAAAAGAATTCAAGAATGATTTAAAAAAACGCATTGATGAAACATCTAAATACATCAAGCCCGACAAAGGGACGATGGATTTTGCTTTTATGTTTATTCCGGCCGAAGCGATTTATTATGATTTACTGGTCAACGAAGTCGGCGCGATTAAGATCAATACCCGCTCGCTGATTGATTACGCCTTTAAGGAGAAAAAAGTCATCATTGTGTCGCCGACGACTTTTGCCGCTTATCTGCAGACGGTGTTGCAGGGCTTGCGCGCTTTAAAAATAGAGGAGCAAACCAAGGATATTATCAAGCGGGTGGAGATGTTGCAGAAGCATATTGTGGCCTATGACGATTATTTCAAGAAAATCGGCAGCAGTTTGGCCACCACGGTTAATGCCTACAATACCGCCGACAAAGAGCTGAAAAAAATAGACAAAGACGTGGTCAAGATTACCGGCGCCGAAAGCGGCATAGATTTGTTGCAGATAGAAGGGCCGAAAAAGATTGATGAATAATCATTAATAATAAAATTTATGGGAAGCATTGAATCCAATGAACCCAAAAAACCATTTGAAATTTCCAGCAGTAAGGGTATAACGCTTAGAGATGGGGAGAGAAAGTTTTTGATTATACCGAATAAATTAGTTGATAATTTGGTTGTGGGCAGAAAACGCGGCAGAGATGCGATTAACTCGTTGCATGAACAAGTATATGATGGTTCTCGCTATATGTGGGGGAATCAAGATGGTACGCATTTCATGATTGAACTCGGTTCTTCGTATCCCATAGAAAAAGCCCAGGAGTTAGTTGATAAGATAGAAGCCGCTAATAATCAATAGCTTATATGCCAAAAATCGCCATTATCGGCGGGTCGGGATTGGATGATCCGCAAATACTGCAGAATGCTACGGAAAAAAATATAGAGAATAAATACGGCCGACTGGCCTCGCCTTTAACTATTGGGCAAATTGCCGGCGTTGATGTGATGATTTTGGCGCGCCACGGCAAGACGCATAATGTTATGCCCACCAAGATTAATTTCATGGCCAATATTCAGGCGCTGAAGGATGAGGGTTGTACGCATATTCTGGCTACGACTGCCGTGGGGTCGCTAAGAGAAGAAATCAAACCGGGCAATCTGGTTTTTCCCGATCAATTCATTGATTTCACCCGTCACCGCAACTTGACTTACTTTACTGATCAAGTGGAACACAAGCCCATGGCCGATCCTTATGATCCGTTGTTACGTAGCTTGCTACGTAACACTTGCGATGAGTTGGGATTTGAATATAATTGCGACAAAACGGTGATTACGATTGAGGGCCCCAGATTCTCCACCCGCGCCGAAAGCCACATGTTCCGCCAATGGGGGGCGGATATCATTAATATGTCCACTTGTCCGGAAGTGATTCTGGCCAACGAACTGAGCTTGCCTTACCAGACCATCGCCATGTCCACGGATTATGATTGCTGGAAGACGGACGAGGCGCCGGTAACTTTTGAAATGGTGATGAAACGCATGGCCGAGAACGCGGAAAAGGTTAAGCAGTTATTGATTAAAGTTATTCCGAAAATACAGTAATTTTCTAATACAAATTAAATTCGTAATTCGTAATTGAATCCATATGCCTATCAAATCACGCATTCGCACCGTCCCGGACTGGCCCAAGAAGGGCGTAATGTTCCGTGATATCACCACTTTGATCAAAGACCCGGTCGGGTTGAAATTGTGCTTGGATGATTTTGTGGAGAGATACAAAGACAAGGAGATTGACGTTATTGTCGGCATTGACAGCCGAGGTTTTATTTTGGGCGGCGCCTTGGCTTATTTATTGGGCAAGGGGTTTGTGCCGGTGCGCAAAAAAGGCAAATTGCCGGCGGAAACGGAAAGCGAGTCGTATGATTTGGAGTACGGCACGGACACGATAGAAATCCATAAAGATGCCATCACCTCCGGGCAAAAAGTGGTGATCATTGATGATTTAATAGCCACCGGCGGCACGGCTCTGGCCGCTTCCAAATTAGTAAAAAAATTGGGCGGAGAAATAAACGAATTGGCGTTTATCGTGGATTTGCCGGATTTGGGCGGCGGCAAAAAACTGACTGACGCCGGGCTTAAATATTACGCCCAAACCGTGTTTGCCGGTGAATAGTGCAAATCGTTTATATATTTTGGGACAACGACTTGACCGCTAAAGCGGCTAAGTTTATTAAGTTGACAATTTTATCCGTTTGCCGTATTATATGATAAATCTTAGTTCTTTAATAATGTTGTCAAATAATATCAATCAAATCAGCGCAGCAAAGCCCAACACAACAATAGAGGAGGATTTTCCATGGAAGCAGACAATGAGGATAATAGTAAAAGATTAAGCGATGCCTTGATGGACTTAGCCAGCGGTTTATCCCAAGAAGAACAGGCAACAGAAATGATTAAGGCAATTAGTAGCCGGATTGAGTCCCTCTCAAAAACGAAAAACAGCGATGCCTGTGATCTTGTTAATATTTTAACCGTTGCGGTATTGCGTATCACTGAGAAAAACCCCGAACTATTTTTAATGGCCGTAGCCGAAAATTTTACCGAGGCAGAAGTGTTAGCGCTGGTCTTCCCGGACCGCGCCGCGGAAATAGCCGCACTCGCTATGCATCGAGCGGGTTTGGTCGCCTTGCTTGTGCCGGAAAAAATTGCTGAAATTTGTAAGATTTTAGCGCCCACGGAAGAGAGGGTAAGCCGCATTATCGGTACGATTCTTAATAATCCCAAAGTAATCGGCTGGCATAGATTGGCTGATACGGAAGAATTCAAAAAATATTTTCCCGATGCTGCCAAGCGTTTTGGCAGATCCGCCAAAATTACGAAGAAGGATTAATGTTATGGCGCTTTGCATAAATTGCAGCGGTACCATTTTAAAACCCGGATCGCCGGCCGGCAGTTGCGCCGTAACGGGCTGTAATAATTTGGCTACGCACAAGGACTACGAGTATTGCCCGCACTGCGCTGAGGAATTGGGCCGTTGCGAATGTTGCGGGAAAAGGCAAGAGAAACAGCATCAAATAGAAATTTAGAACGCTATTAGCGGACACAAGTTGTCCGCTTTTGTTTTTGCTTTGGTTTGTGTTATAATATTATTAATTATGCCAAAGGAAGGTGACAAATTACACCAATTGATTGCCGCGGTTTTTCGCGATTATTTCGTTTATGCTCCGGTCAAGCGCGCCGGCCGGCTTTTGACGCAAGAAGCCAAAACGCCTGACGAGGTTGATTGGTCGGGCAAGCTGGCCGAGAATTCTTGGAAAGAGCCGTTTTTGCCTCATCGGGAAAAACTGTTTGAAAGCCGGCGGGGCTTGCTGGAAACTAAAGGCGAACAGCCGCCGGTGGCCTGCCTGGGCATGAATATCCTGGATTTGAAAGCGCTGACGCTGTTTGATTTGGTTTTTGGCAATGACGTTTATTATCAAAATCGCCGCCAGAAAATTCTTGTCATCGGTTATGGCGCGGATTGGCCCAATAGTTACAAAAAAAGCAAGGTTTTTTCCCACAATTTCAAGGAGGACGCGCTGGAACACGTGTCTTTTGATATTTTTATCGCCGGCCGCAAAAGCGGCGAGCCGGTTTTTTATTCCGGTTCCGCCGCCGGCCGCAAGCTGTTGGAGAGTTGCCGCATCAAGAATTTTGAAAATATCAAGTTTGCCGGCGCCGTGGCCGAAAGCGGACCGGATAAGCGCATGTTGGAAATCAAAGGCAAGTTAGAGCGCTCTGCCGATCATTATTTATGGAATAATCTGGATCAAATTTGTTTGGCTTGCGGCAAATGCACCATTGCCTGCCCGACTTGCTTTTGTTTTGATCTGGAAGACAAGGTCAATCCCGATGACCCGCGACGCGATCGCAAATGGGGGAGTTGCTTTTATAACGATTTTTCCCTGGTAGCCGGCGGACACAAGGAACTGGACACGGTCAAAAAGAAAATATTTTTTTGGTATTACCATAAATTCGCGCGCATTCCCAAGGAGTACTCTTATGTCGGTTGTGTTTCTTGCGGCCGCTGTACCCGCACTTGCCCGGTTAATATTGATATTGCCAAAAATATCGCCAAAATTTTGAAAATGAAATAATGAACAATATTTATCAGCCGCAAAAAGCCAGAGTAATTTCCGCCAGCCGCGAATCAATTGACACGGTTCTTTTAAGATTCCAGTTCGCTGACAAGACGCTGCAGAAAAAATTCGCGTATCTTTCCGGACAATTCATGCAAATCGGTTTTCCCGGTTGGGGCGAGTGTCCCATTAGCATTTGTTCCTCGCCCAGCGACAGCCAAAAGTATTTTGAACTGGCCATCCGCGATGTGGGGCAATTGACGCATAAGATTAATGAATTAAAAAGCGGAGACGAGGCCTGGGTCAGAGGACCGTTTGGCAACGGCTTTGATACCGATCTTTACGCCGGCAAAGAATTGATTCTAATCGGCGGCGGTTGCGGTTTTGTGCCGCTTAGGCCGATAATTATGGACGCCTTGGCGGGACGGATTAAAACCAAATCGCTGAAAATATTTTACGGCTGTTTTAATGAAGACACGTTATTATTCAAGAAGCAATACCCGGAATGGAATCGCGGCGCGGAATTGGGGATTATTTTAGAAAAACCCACCGCTAATTGGCGCGGAGAAAAAGGGCTGATTACCGCCTTAATCCAGAAACGCCGGATTTCTCCGGCCGCTACAGTCGTAATGGTGGGACCGCCCGTAATGTATCGTTTTGCCATTAAGGAGTTGGAGGCCAAAAAAATCAAGCCGCAGAATATCTGGCTGTCGTTGGAACGGCGGATGTATTGCGGCGTCGGCATTTGCCAGCACTGCGCTATCGGGCCGTACTATGTCTGCAAAGACGGGCCGGTGTTCAATTATGCCCAGCTTAAAAATATTTCCCACGCCATATGACCGTTAATACCCTGGTTTATTTTTTACTTTTTTTGGTGCTGTTGACCGCGGCTTACGGCGCGTATTCGGCTGCGCCTTGGCTGCCGACCAGGCGTCGAGACGTCAAGCGCATGATGGATTTGGCCGAACTCAAGCCCGGCGACAAGGTGTACGATTTGGGTTGCGGCGACGGCCGGCTGGTATTTGCCGCGGCCAAGCGCGGCGCCACGGCCACGGGAGTGGAAGTATTTTTCCTGCCCTGGCTGTATGCCAGAGTCAAAAGCTTTTTCATTCCGCGGTCCAAGATTTTATTCGGCGATTTATTTTTCCAGAATATCGCCGATGCCGACGCGGTTTTTATTTTTTTGCTGGACAAAAGTTACAAACGGCTGAAGGAAAAATTCAGCCGGGAGCTAAAGCCGGGGACTCGCGTAATCGTCGCCTGCTGGCCGATTGCCGAATGGCAGGATAAACTTGTAAATTCCAGCCAGCCGGCGGACAATCTGCCGCTATTCGTGTATAAAATATAAATTTAATTATTAATACCAAAAGTATGCAAACCATCAGTTGGGCGGCGATTGCGCTGATTATCATCGGAGCAATCTTCCTGCTCAAGAATCTCGGCTTGTTGGCCGGCATCAATTGGGACGTAATCTGGCCGATTGTGATTATTATCGTCGGCGTCATCTGGTTGTTTAAAAAGAAGATGTAAATTATGTGCCTGACCGTGCCGGCGCGAGTTATTTCCGCCGCTGACAATTATTTGGAGGTGGAAATCGCCGGCACCAGGCGCCAGGTTAAGCGCGCCTTTTCCGAAGCGCCCCAATCGGGCGAATGGGTGCTTGTTAACGCTGATTTGGCAGTAGTTAAGATAACGGAAAAAGAAGCCGAAGAAATCTCCGGTTATCTGTCGCAAAGAAAAAAGATATGATCAGGGAAAAACCCGACGGCATGATACTGGCGGCGCGTTACGCGTTTATGCCCAACAAGCTGCGTTATTGCGGCGGCGACAGGAACTCACAGCTGTTTTCCTATGTCTCCGCCGGTTTCAGCGACGGAGGATTGGGCGAACTGTTGGAAGAATTCGATACCATGTTTCCTTACGTCAGTTTTATCGCTCACGCCAACAAGATCGCCGATCCTTTTGATTATCGCGTGGTGGAAGCGTATTGGATCGGCAACGATTTGCTTGATCGGATTGATTTCAACGCTTTTTATCGTTACATGGTGGACATTCAGCGCTTGCCCAAATCCTACAAGCCGGAATTGGCGGAAAAGATCTACGGCAAAATCCCTTTGGGCGCCAAACCGCACCACTCTTGGCACGTATTCAATATTCCCAAACGCATGGGACCGAACGCGCTGGAATACACTATTGCCACCATGGACGATTGCCGCATCAGTTGGGCCAAGGTGCTGAAGTCCGATCCGGTCGCTGACGGGCTGCTTAAAAAAATCAAAGTGGAATGCCGGCCTTTGCAATATCTTAACAATCAATTGATCCTGGGCGAACCGCAAGAGAAAGAAGTTTGGTTTGAATACGGGAATAAGAGCTTTACCGGGCCGCTTCAAGCCGGAGATCTGATAACTTTGCATTGGAACTGGGCGTGCGACCGCATTTCCGAGGAACAAAAGAATAATTTGGAAAAATGGACGCGTCATAATTTAAAACTGGCCAATTTATGAAAGCTAAAAAACCAAAACTCGCCATTGTCGGCTTAACTTCCTGCGAGGGCTGCCAATTTGTCATCTTGGATCAAGGCAAAAAGTTTTTGGATTTGTTAAAAAAATTCGAAGTTGAAGAGTTCCGTTTGCTGGAAGACGATCCCATGCCGTCCGGACGATACGATATTTGCCTGGTTGAAGGCAATCCGATTACCAAGGATAATTTTCGTTTGCTTAGAGAAATGCGCGAGCGTTCCAAGTTTTTGATCGTTTTGGGCAATTGCGCGGCGTTAGGCGGAGTTTGGGAAATCAAGAATTATCAGGATAAGAAAAAAACCATCAGATACGTTTACAGCCAGTCCGCTAAAGTGGAGAACCCCGATATTAAAGAAGTGGATAATTTTGTCAAAGTGGATTTGACTATTCCCGGATGCCCCATAACCGGCGGAGAGATGCTGGAAATGATTTATCAGCTTTTGTCCGGCAAGGTGCCGCGAATTCCGCCAAGCCCCGTGTGTTGGGAGTGCCAGGTTAATGGTTATGAATGCTTGTTGCAAAAAGGCCTGATCTGCCTGGGGCCGGTTACTCTGGGCGGCTGCGAGGCGGTGTGCCTGAAGAGCAAACAGCCGTGCTGGGGTTGCCGCGGGCTGTTTGAGGGCGCGCAGGTCAAGAATCATCTTAACCATCTGACAGCCAATTTCCCGCGCCAGCAGGTTTATCGCGTGATGGAGGTTTTTGGCGCGCGCGATTCAATTTTAAAATCATTAGTTAAAAATAAAACTAAAAAGATTAACAAGACAATTAAGAAAAAAAATTATGACAGTAGAAACCAGGGATAGGACGGAGGAGGAACTATCGGCTCGCAATCAGGTGCAGAGGGAGTTATTGGGCAAGTACTTGGAGGAGGGTAAATTGAGCGCCACCGATCCCGAAGCCATGAGCAAAATTTTCAGACAGATAAGCGACATTTTGGATGGCGCTGATTCGGCTTACGACAGTATTCGCGCTGCTTTTAAGTCAGGCGATCACCAAGCTACGGTTGACATGCTAAAAACCGTAATTAAAGTGTAAATATTTTTGTCTATGCAAATAAAAGTCAATCATATCGGCAAGATGGAAGGGCATTCCGATTTTGTGGCCGAAATCATCAAAGGCAAAGTGTCTTCAGCCAAATTAATGACTACTGAAGGCGCGCGTTTGATTGAGGGGATTCTGGTCGGCCGGAATTTTGACGAGGCGCCGATTATTACCGCCCGCATCTGCGGCATTTGTCCGGTGGTGCACAAGGTTTCCTCGGTCAAATCGCTGGAGAACGCCCTGGGGATTGAGCCGAGCCGGCAGACGGTCAAATTAAGAAAAGCCATGCTGTGCGCTCAATTGATCCACAGCCATGCTTTGCATTTGTTTTTTTTGTCCTTGCCTGATTTTTTTGATATCACCAATGACTTGCAATTCATTGGCCAGTACAAAAAAGAAACCGAAAGCGCCATCAGGGTGCGCGATTGGGCGCTAAAGACGATTGAAGTCATCGGCGGGCGAGCCGTGCATCCGATTGCCTGCGAAGTGGGCGGCTTTAAGGTATTGCCGGAAAAAGCCGAATTAAAAAATCTCGCCGAGCGGTATCAATCCGTTTTAAAGGATGCTTTGGTTTTGGTTAATATGGTGTTAAAAATCAATCTGCCCAAATTCAGCCGCTCTACGACTTTTGTCGCCTTGACTCACGGCGACGAGTACGCTTATTATGGGGGCGACTTGAAGGTGTTATATCCTAACGGCAAAACCAAGGTAATTAAAGCCGGGGACTTCACAAAGAATATCAAAGAGATTGAAGAACCGTATCGCGCCGCCAAGTCGGCCAAACTGGACGGCAAGCCGTTTATGGTCGGCGCTTTGGCGCGCCTTAACATTAACCACGGCAAACTAAACCCCTTGGCGGCCGGAATATTCAAAAGCTTGAATTGGCGTTTGCCCCAATACAATACTTTCAACAACATCATTTGCCAGGCGGTGGAGATAGTCCATTTTACAGAGGAGCTGAACCGCTTGCTGAAGGAATTGGCGGCGGAATTAAAGCCGGAAACCAGCCGCGGCCAAGGGCTTGATCTTATCGCTCGCGCCAATCCGCTGGGCCGCGCCACCTCGGGCGTTGACGCTTGCGAGGCGCCGCGCGGCACGCTGTATCATGCTTACAAACTTGATAAAAACGGTTTGATTACCGATTGTCAGATTATTACCCCGACCGTATCTTTTTTGAAAAACTTGGAAGCCGACATTAAGGAATACTTGCCCGGCATCAAGGATATGCCGGAAAAAAAACGCGCCATCAGGATCCGCGCCCTTATCCGCGCTTATGATCCGTGTATTAGTTGCGCGACTCATTAATTATAAAAACAAAAACATTTATGCATGATTTTCATTTGGCTGACACGATATACAAAGCGATTATTGAGGAAGCCGAAAAAAACAATTTAAAAAAAATCGCCAAAGCGGCGATTGAATTGGGCGTTATCGTTGAACATGGCGAAGAAGTCCTGCCGGAAAATTTGGATTTTAACATTAAGATGCTGGCCCGGGGCGGCCCGGCCGAGGGGATAGAATTGGCGATCACTAAAGTCGCCGGCGGAAATTGGATATTAAAAGAGATTGAGGGGGAATAAAAAACGGCCGGCGGTAAGTCGCGGGCCGATTGAAGTTCTTATTTCTTTCCCCCCCAGTTCAAAATAATGGGGGCAATAGAGGGGAAAAGAAACTGTCAAGATTTTCCCTCGTACGTTTAATTATTAATCGTCGGAAGTTTTCAGCTTCTTCTTTGGTGGCTGGCCGCAATGTTCCGTATTTTCTCTCCAATATTTCAAATAACTGACCGGGTTGTTTGAATCGCGAATGAGTCAGCAATTTTCCGTTTCCAGTGAATACGATGGCTGTATTTTCTTCCCTCCCCACCGAATCAATTTTAATGAAATGTTCTATTCCCCAACCACCACGAGCAATGAGATATTGTCCGGCTCGCAAATTTCCAGCTTTCATTACAATTCCTCCTGTTGTTTGGTTCTTGAAATGGCTAAACGAATATGTTTGCAGTTTGAATTATAATCGTAATTATATTAGGTATTTTTGTTTTTGTCAATGACTTTTATTTGTAAGTATAAAAAATATTTAAAATAAGGTAAAATATAGCCATATAAAAACTTCTATGAAAGTTAAATCCATTCGGGAGGTGGAAAATCTAAAAGGCAAGAGGGTGCTTATGCGCGCTGATTTTAACGTTCCGCTGATTAACGGCAGAGTCGGCCAAAGCGAGGATTTCCGCCTGGTCCGTACGGCGCCGACCATTCAGTATCTGATTAAGAAGGGCGCCAAGGTGATTATAATGGCTCATCTCGGCCGTCCCGAAGGCAAGGTCAATTCTAAGTTCAGCTTAAGGCCGGTGGCTAAAAGATTGTCGCAAATTCTGAAGCAACAGGTAAAACTATCGCCGGAAATCATCGGCGCTAAGACGGATAAGCTGGCGAGCCAGATGAAAAACGGCGAAGTGTTGCTGTTGGAGAATGTCAGGTTTGATAAGCGCGAGGAAAAAGCGGATAAAAATTTTGCCCGGCAATTAGCCGGATTAGGCGACCTGTATGTCAATGACGGCTTTGCCGTTTCTCATCGCGATCAGGCGTCGGTTTCTACAATTCAAGAATTTTTGCCGTCTTACGCGGGGCTTTTAATGGAGGATGAAATAAAATATTTGGGCGGCGTTTTAAAAAATCCCAAGCGGCCGCTCGTAGTGATTGTCGGCGGCGCCAAGATTTCCACCAAGATAAAAGTGATTAATAATTTCACTAAAGTCGCCAAGCGGATATTGCTGGGAGGCGCTTTGGCTAATACGGTGCTGAAAGTAATGGGTGTGTCAGTGGGCAAGTCAGCGGTTGAGCCGGAGATGTTTGCGGAAGTTAAAAAATTCAAACTGACGGACAATAAAATCGTGGTGCCGGTGGACGGCGTGATGGCTGACAAGTTTAACGCCAAGAAGGGGAGAATGGACGCTTTGGCCGACATCAATCCGGAGGAGTTAATTCTGGATATCGGCCCGGATACGGTCAAGCTCTATGAAAATATTTTAAAGTCGGCTAAAATGGTAATGTGGAACGGGCCGATGGGATTGATAGAAAATCCCGTTTTCGCTTCAGGCACTAAAAATTTGATTAAGATTCTGGCTGCCTCGCGAGCCGAGACCGTTGTCGGCGGCGGCGAGACCGTGCAGATGATCCGCAAAATGAAACTGGAAAACAAATTCAGTTTTATTTCCACCGGCGGGGGAGCGATGTTGGAATTTCTGGAAGGGAAGAAATTGCCGGGGCTGAAGAATATAGTAATACGTAACAAGTAAATGGAAAAAGAAATATTTTGTTTTTATCAGTTGGATACTTGGAAAAAAGCTCATTTTACTTATTACCTTTTACATATCACTTATTACTAACCTAAAAATATGGAAAATCAAGGAATGTGCTGCACGCCGGAAGGCATGAATAAATGCCGTTGCGCCAAACATATCATTTTGGCGATTCTGGCGATCGTTTTAATCGTTTATGTGTGTTTTTTGACGCGCAATGCCTGGCGCACTTATGATTATATCGGCAAGTCGCCTGACATGATCAATCAAATCACCGTTACCGGCACGGCCAAAGTCAGCGCCACGCCCGATATCGCCGTGCTTTATCTGGGTGTCATCAATGAGGGCGCGACCGTGAATCTGGCGCAAAAAGGCGTTACCGACAAAATGAATGCGATTATTGACTCGCTAAAAAAAGAATTCAAAATTGATGCCAAAGACATTAAGACGGAAAATTACAGTGTTAATCCCAAATACGATTGGACTGACGGTAAACAACGCATAATCGGCTACTCGGCCAATCAAAGCGTTACCGTCAAAGTCAGGGATTTTGACAAGACCGGCAATATTTTGGCTAAAGCCACCGAGCTTGGCGCCAATACCGTTTCCGGCCCGACTTTTTCCATTGACGATCCGGAAAAAGCTAAAGCCGAAGCCAGAGAAAAGGCCATCGCCCAAGCCAAAGCCAAGGCCAAATTGCTGGCTGATCAAGTCGGCATAAAATTGGGCCGCATCGTGAATTTCTACGAAGGCGGTTTGGAAACGCCAAACGCGGTTTATAGCCGCGATGCCATGGCTATGGGCGCAGCCGAAGCCAAAACCGTTTCGGCGCCGACGATTGAACCCGGCAGCCAGGAAATACAATTGACCGTCAGCATTAGCTACGAAATCAAATAATCATATTATGGCTAAGATAACATCAGTCAAAGCGCGGGAAATTTTGGATTCGCGCGGCAATCCGACAGTGGAAGTGGAGGTGGTTTTAGACAACGGCAAAAAGGCCTGGGCTGGAGTGCCCTCCGGGGCCTCTACGGGCTCGCGTGAGGCCTTGGAACTTCGGGATGGCGATAAACGGCGGTATGGCGGATTGGGTGTGTTAAAAGCCGTCAGTAATGTAAACAAAATCATCGCGCCTAAATTGAAGGGACTGGACCCGACCAAACAAAAAGAAATTGATTCGCTCCTGATTAAATTAGATGGTACGGAAAATAAATCCAAGCTCGGCGCCAATGCTTTACTGGGCGTTTCCCTGGCCGTGGCCCGTGTCGCCGCTCTCACCCGGAAAAAACCGCTGTACGCTTATTTGCATCAAAAATATTGGAACGGCGGTAAAATATCTTTCCCTGTGCCCATGATGAATATTATGAACGGTGGCGCGCATGCCGGTTGGTCTATTGATATTCAGGAATTCATGATTATGCCGCAACAAAAAAATATCAAAGAAGCAATCCGTTGCGGCGCGGAAATTTTTCACGCGCTTAAAAAACTTTTAGCCAAAGCCGGTTATCCAGTAACAGTCGGTGACGAGGGCGGTTATGCGCCTAAGCTCGGCGGCAATGAAAAAGCCATCGGTCTGATTGTTTCTGCCATTGCCGCGGCGGGATACAAGCCCGGCCGGGATGTAAAAATTTCCATTGATTCTGCCGCCTCGGAATTTTTTGACGCTAAGGACAATAACTATGACATGAAAGCCGACAGAAAGACCAGAACCTCGGCGGCAATGATCAAGTTATACGGCGACTGGGTCAAAAAGTATCCGATTGAGTTGTTGGAAGATGGCTTGGCCGAAGGGGATTGGGACGGCTGGGCCGCGCTCACCAAGGCCTTAGGCAGAAAAATCGTCTTGGTTGGCGATGATTTGTTCGTGACCAACCCTAAGATTTTAAAAGAAGGCATTAAGAGAAAAGTGGCTAACGCGATTTTAATCAAGCTCAATCAAATCGGTACGGTAACTGAAACGGTGGAAGCAATGAAACTGGCGCAAAAAAACAAATACAAACTGGCGGTCAGCCACAGAAGCGGCGAAACTCCTGATGATTTCATCGCCGATTTGGCCGTGGCTTCCGGCGCTGAATACATCAAAACCGGCTCGTTAAGCCGCGGTGAACGGATTGCCAAATACAATCGTTTGATGGAAATTTGGGAGGAACTTGGTCGGAAGTAATAGGCAATAAGTAACAGGTAACAGGTGAAAAGAAAGGGGATTGCATCCCTTTTCTTTTTTGTAATAATTATGTTATAATATAGGGGTAATTATTTTGTCGTTTTTTTAATGTCTTTGCTTGTTACTTTATTACTCATTACTTGTTACTATCAGTAAAATGCCAGTAAAATCAAAAAAAACAAACAAGCCGATTAGCAAGGTTATTCTTCTAATCCTCGATGGTTGGGGAATCGGCAAAAAAGACGGCTCCAACCCTATTTTTTTGGCTAAACCAAAATTCATTGATTCTTTGTATAAAAAATATCCCTGGACTGAATTGTCCGCCGCCGGCAAATACGTCGGTTTGCCGCCGAATCAAGTGGGCAACTCCGAAGCCGGCCATATGAATTTGGGCGCCGGACGCATCGCCGACCAAGACGTGGTTAAGATTTCCAAAAACATCAGTACGGGAGAATTTTTCAAAAACCCCGCTTTTTTGTCGGCCGTAAATCACGTCAAAAAAAACCGATCCGCTTTGCATCTGATGGGCATGTTAAGCAACGGCCAGAGTCCCCATAGCGATCTTGATCATGTTTTGGCGCTTCTGACCTTGACTAGAAAATATTCAGTGAAAAAAGTTTATCTGCATCTGTTTACCGACGGCCGCGATTCTCCGCCGCTGTCTTCGCTTAAATTAATCATGGCTTTGGAGCGGTCGCTTCAGCCCAATGAGATTATAGCCACCGTTATCGGCCGATTTTTTGCCATGGATCGCAAAAAGGTTTGGGCTCGCACTATTAGGGCTTATAACGCCATGACCGACGGCCGGCGCATGCATTATGCCGACAGCCCGCAAGACGGCATTAGCCGCGCTTATAATGCCGGAGTATCCGATGAATTCATTGAACCGATTGTCATCAGACAGAAAGGCAAGTTGACGCCGCGCGTCAGCGACAATGACGCCATTATTTTTTTTAATTTGCGTAGCGATCGCGCCCGGCAACTGGCCAAGCCGTTTGTCCAGCATCAGTTTGAAGAAAAAAATCCCGGCTTTGTTAAACGCAAGCAAGTTTTGCAAAACATCGTTTTTGTGGCCATGACCGACTTCGGGCCGGATTTGGACAGCATCCTGACCGCTTTTCCTTCGGAGGATTTAAAAAACACTTTGCCCATGGTATTGAAAGATAAGAAACAGATTTATATCGCCGAAAGCGAAAAATACGCTCATGTAACCTTCTTCTTTAACGGCGGTTATGCCGATCCGGTAGCCGGAGAATCCAGGATTAATATCCCTTCGCCCCATGTGGACAGGTACGATAAGACGCCGGCCATGTCCACCCGGGAGATAACCGAGAAAGTCATCGCTTCGCTCAAAAAATACGACTTCATTTGCGCCAATATTGCTTGTCCGGATATGGTCGGCCACACCAGCAACATGGAAGCGGCGCAGAAGACGGTCAAGGCCGTTGACAAGTATGTCAAGCGAATCGCGGCGGCGGCGCTTAAGAATAAGGCCGTTTTGCTGATTACCGCCGATCATGGTAACATTGAATATAAACTCAACTTGGAAACCAAAGAACGGCTGACCGAGCACACCGTTAATCCCGTGCCGTTTATCGTGGTGAGCGACAGCTTGGATAAATCATTGAAACTTAAACGGAACGGCGTTTTAGGCAATGTCGCTCCCACCGTTATTAAATTATTCGGTTTGAACAAACCGAAAGAAATGAGCAAAAACAGCCTTTTGTGATTATCGGCGTTTTTTACACTTTAGTATTGCAATGACTATTATTAATTTATGAGTTCTAATAATACAACCAAACCAAAACCGGTCGTACTGATGATTTTAGACGGCTGGGGCGCAGCGCCGCCTTCCCGATCTAACGCCATTACTTTGGCCAAAACGCCGGGCGTTACCGGACTGATAAAAACTTATCCGGCCATGACTTTGCAGGCCTCGGGCGAAGCCGTGGGTTTGTCTTGGGGAGAAATCGGCAATTCCGAAGTCGGCCATCTTAACTTGGGTTCCGGCAAGTTGGTGTATCAGAACCTGCCGCGCATCAATAAGTCAATCGCCGACGGCTCGTTTTTTGAGAATGAGAAATTCATTGACGCTTTAAAACACGCCAAGAAAAATAAAGGCAAAGTCCATTTGTTGGGATTGATTTCTTCCGGCGGCGTGCACAGCTATATTGACCATCTGTTTGCCTTGCTGGAATTGTGCCAAAAGGAAAAATTCCGCGAAGTGTATATCCACGGCATCTTGGACGGCCGCGACATGCCGTATAATTCCGGCATTGATTTTGTGGACAAAATAAAAAGCAAGACCGAAGAGTTGGGCGTGGGCCGAATTGCCACTTTGTCCGGCCGGTTCTACGCCATGGATCGCGACAATCATTGGGAGCGCGTTGTTTTGGCGTATAATGCCATGGTCAAAGGCGGGGCGGCGGAAAAATTCAGCGATCCGGGCGAAGCAGTCAGGGCCTCTTACGGCAAGAAAATTTATGATGAAGAATTCGTGCCGGTGGTGATTGAAGACGATGGCCAACCTGTTGCCGTTATCACTCCCGGCGATGCCGTGATATTTTTTAATTTCCGCGCCGATCGCGCCCGGGAAATCTCCAAAGCGTTTGTTCTGCCCGGTTTTGAAAAATTTGAACGGCAATATTTGAAAAATTTGTATTTCGTGGCCATGACCGAATATGAAAAGGATGTTCCCATGGAAATCGCTTTTCCGCCGGAAACCATAGAAAAGCCGCTGGCTAAAGTCATTGCCGATGCCGGCTTGACCCAATTGCATATCGCGGAAACGGAAAAGTACGCTCACGTTACCTTCTTTTTTAACGGCGGCGCCGAGCAAGAATTTTCAGGCGAAGACAGGATTTTGGTGCCATCGCCGCGCGTCGCTTCTTACGCGGAAAAGCCGGAGATGTCGGCTAAGGAAGTGGCGCAAAAAACCATTGACGCCATTATGTCCGACAAATACGATTTTATCGTGTTGAATTTCGCCAACTGCGATATGGTCGGTCATACCGGCGATTTGAAAGCGACTATTAAAGCCGTGGAAACGGTGGATAGCTGTGTCAAAAAAATCACCGAGGTCATCCTGGCCAAGGGCGGAGTGGCACTGATTACCGCCGATCATGGCAATGCTGAAGAGCTGGTCAATTTGCAATCGGGCGATATTGACAAGGAACACAGCACATACCCCGTGCCGCTTGTCATTATCGGCAAGGAATGGGAAGGCAAGAACGCCGGTTTTCCGGAAGTGCCGGGCGGGGATTTGTCTTTGGTTCAGCCCGCCGGGCTATTGTCCGACGTGGCGCCGACGATTATTGGCATTATGGGACTGAAACAGCCGACGGAAATGACAGGCAAACCGCTCATTTAATCAAACAAGAAAATAAAAAATTAACAAATATGTTAAAAATTTTTAAGAAAAAACGCTTTTGGATTATTTTAATAATCATTCTGGCAGTGGTCGGATTCGGAATTTATAAATTGGCAAGTCCAAAACCGGCTGTGGAATATACCACGGAAACAGTTAAGCGCGGCAAATTGACGCAGACGGTTTCCGCCACCGGCCAAGTTGAGTCGGCGCATGAAATCACTTTGAATTTTAAAACGCCGGGCAAAATAACTTATTTAGGCGTCAAAGAAGGGGATAATGTCAAGGCCGGCCAGGATTTGGCGCGGATTGACTCCGGTTCCATTGCCGCTCTGATCAAGCAGTATCAGGCCAATTTGGCCTCAGCTCAAGCCAATCTGGAAAAAGTCAAAGCCGGCGCCTCCGTTGAAGATATTAAGTTGACCCAAGAGCAATTAACCAAAACGCAAAATGATTACAATAACTTGGTTCGCGAATCAAAGACGCAGGTTGATATTTTGAAGGATAAAACCATTGACAGTTTGAATAACGCCGTTTTTACTTCGCAGACGGCGTTAAACACGGTTTATAGGAACTTGATTAACACGGAAACAACCGTCAGCATGATAGTCATGGATATTGATTTGCAGAATCAAGTAAAAAGTGATTACGGTATTTTAGTTAATAATCTTGCCGCCTTGCGTGATGAAATAACGGCGGCGCAAAAATCCTATGATCAGCAATTAATCGCTCAAGCCAGCGATGACGTGAAGGATTTTTTGAGCCGGCTTAACAGTTACCTGGATTCCAGCTTTAATTTGACGGATATGATAATCGTCAATACCACTTATACGCAAACGAAAAAAGATACGATTAAATCCGACATCTCAACGCAGCAAACCTCCAATAACACTTCGCTTACGGCCGTGCAGACCGCTCGTTCCAATCTCATCAACACCGCCGATTCTTACCAGTCGCAGATTCTGGCGGCGGCCAATGCCGTTTCCATCGCGCAAGCGTCTTTGGATCTGAAGAAGGCCGGCCCGCGCAGTTTTGAATTGGCTTCGGCCGAAGCCGCGGTGGCGCAAGCCCAGGCCTCGCTGGATAAAACCAGGGCCGATGCCGAGGACTATGTCATTCGCGCGCCCATTGACGGCAAAATCACCCAAGTCAATTATTCTTTGGGTGAAACCACGGCAGTGGCCGAAGCGGCGATCGCCATGCTTTCCAATGAGCGTTATGAAATCAAAGTGGATATCCCGGAATCGGATATAATCAAACTGATTGTCGGGGAGAAGGTCACGATTGATTTGGACGCTTTTGGCAGCGACCATCCTTTTTCCGGCGCCGTAACTTTTATTGATCCGGCGCAGACGATTATCAAGGACGTAACTTATTATAAAACCACGGTTACTTTCAATCAGGATTCTTGGAGCGATCAAATCAAACCGGGCATGACCGCCAACATTACGATTATCGCGGCGGAAAAAGACAACGCCCTGTATATTCCGCAACGCGCCGTCAAAGTCAGGGAAACGACTTTGGGCGAAGCGCCGAAGAAATATGTGGAGGTCTTGGTTAACGGCCAAGCGCAGGAACGCGATGTGGAAATCGGTTTGCGCGGCGACGAGGGACTGGTAGAAATAATTTTCGGCTTGAATGAAGGCGAACAAGTCGTAACTTACAAAAAAGACAACACCAAATAACGCGCGACTTGCCGCTTCCGGCGCCCGGCGGACAGAAGCTAAATTGAAAATATGACAGAGAAATTAATAGAAGTTAAGGATTTAAAAAAGGATTATGTCAATGACGAAGTGGTAACGTCCGTATTACACGGCGTCAGTTTTGATATTCATGAAGGCGAATTCGTGGCGATTATGGGGCCGTCCGGTTCGGGCAAATCCACCCTGATGCATATTTTGGGATTTTTGGACAACCTGACTTACGGCCAATTCTTTTTTAAGGGGCGTGACGTCAGCAATTTGGACGAAGACGAGTTGGCGCGCATCAGAAATGAAGAAGTCGGCTTTGTTTTTCAGGCCTTTCATTTATTGCCTAAGACCTCCGTTTACAACAACGTCAAGCTGCCGTTATTGTATGATAAAGCCAAAGATGACGATATTAAAGTCAGAAGCGCGATTAAAGCGGTCGGATTGGAACACCGGATTAATAATTTTTCCAACCAGCTTTCGGGCGGCGAAAAACAAAGAGTAGCCATTGCCCGCGCGCTGGTCAATAAGCCCTCAATTATTTTTGCCGATGAGCCGACCGGCAATTTGGACAGCAAATCGGGCAATGCCATTATGGAAATTCTGGAGGGCTTGAATGATATGGGCCACACCATTATCCTGGTGACCCACGAAACCGATACGGCCAAACACGCCAAACGCATTATTAAAATAGTTGACGGCTTAATCGCCGAGGATTATGAAGTTAATGACCGCCGCCGCGCCAAAGACGGCAATCAATTGATGAAATAAATGCGATTAATTGAAACCGTAAAATTATCTTTTTCCGTTTTGCGCACCAACCGGACGCGCAGTTTTTTGACTTCGCTCGGGATTATCATCGGCATTGCCGCCGTCATCGTGATTATCTCCGCCGGCGCCGGCGCGCAATCATTGATTGTCAATCAATTCAACGCTATCGGTACTAACTTAATCGGCATTCTGCCCGGCTCAAGCGATGAAGACGGTCCGCCCGCCTCCGCTTTCGGCATTATTCTGCAAACGCTCAAATACGAGGACGCCCAGGCCATCGCCCAAAGCGTGCCCCACGTTACCGCCGTTTCTTCTTATAACACCGGCATGGCCACCGCCTCATATCAAAGCGCCAAAACGGACGCAACTTATTACGGCGTCATGCCTGAATATTTAGACGTGGAAGACACGGGCGTGGACAAGGGGAGGTTTTTTGACAACGATGAAGACAGGGGCAGCGTTAAAGTCGCCGTGCTGGGCTGGCAAGTGGCGAGGGATTTGTTTGAGGGGCAGGAACCCGTGGGCAAGAAGGTTAAAATCGGCAAGGAATTTTTTGAAGTTATCGGCGTGATGCGCCAGCGCGGCGTTTCCGGCTTTCAGAATAATGATGAAATCATTTTGATTCCGGCGCAAACCGCGCAAAAAATAATGCTGGGCGTGCGCCATGTCGGCTTTATCCGCGCCAAGGTTGATAAAAAGGAAAACTTGCCGCAGGCGGTGGACGATATCCGCTTGCTGTTGCGCGACCGCCATAATCTGCTGGAATCAAAAGTTGATGATTTTAATATTCGCAATACGGCCGACGCCATTAAGACCTTGACTTCCATCACTGATGTGTTGAAATTTTTCCTGGCCGCCATCGCCGGCATTTCCCTGTTAGTCGGCGGCGTAGGCGTTATGAATATCATGCTGGCCTCGGTCAATGAGCGCGTCCGCGAAATCGGCCTGCGCAAAGCCGTCGGCGCCAAGCCCAATGACATTATGGTGCAGTTTTTGGCCGAGTCGATCACCGTCACTTTGACCGGCGGCGTCGTAGGCATTATCATTGGCTCGTTGATTTCGGCGTTAGTTGCCATAGTCGCCAGATATTTGGGCTATGATTGGGATTTGGTGGTTTCGCCGCTATCCATATTTATGGGTTTTGGCGTGGCCTTTGTCGTCGGTTTGATTTTTGGCATTTATCCGGCTCGCCGGGCGGCCAAACTTAACTCCATTGAGGCGTTAAGGTGGGAATAATAAGTTAAGTTGTTAATCGTCTTTTTAGCTGGTAAATCGCTTATTTCAGGCGATTTTTTTAATTTTATTTTATCTAATTTTAGCTATAATAAGCTATATCAAGCTATATTATGTGGATAAAACACTTGACAAAATATTTAAGGTGTGATATAATAGCTTATTCAAGATAGCGGTTGTGGATAAGTCGATATATAGACAATAATCATTATCTTGCCAGCAGTTTAAAAACTGTTTTAAAAGAGTTCTTCGGGGCTCTTTGTCAGGGCGGCATATGGCTTATGTCATAGATCGCCCTTGACAAAGGTTCCCGAGATAGGGGAGTATTGGAAAACGGAACATTAAATTAAATAATTTGTTCGCGGCAGCTTGTCGCCGCATTGATATGATTAAGGCGTATGCTTGTCCGCCTAAATCTGTTCCAAAGCCAAAAGCCGAGGAGCATAGGAGGAGATTAAGCTGAAGAGGGGGCCTGGCTTGAAATTATATATTCGCCAACCGCCTTAATTCACTTCTTCAAGTCTTGATTGTATCAATGCGGTGATTACTTTGGCCGTCAAAGCAGGCGGGCAAACTTGTCTACTGAAAGGTGGGCACGCCGCAAGCACTTTCTGAAAGAAGAACTTTCCCGCCGTCGGGCTATTATCCCGCCGGATCGGTAGATCTCCTTTCTCCCGGGGAGGCGTTGTAGCAATACGCGCCTCCCCCACACGCCTCAGACAGTATGGTTCGAGAGTGTATAATCAAATCCTCACAAAGGAAACTTGGTTTTACGCTCACGGCCGAAATACTGTTTGAGGCGTGTGTTGCAAAATAGCAATTTCATTTACGAGCCATCTCGTAAAGGAGGGCCTATGATAGCTCAATGCTGCGTTTGTCATAAGGTGCGTTTGTCTGGTAATGTTTGGGTGGGTCAATTTATACCCCCGGGAGAACAGGTCTCCCATGGCTATTGCCCGGAATGCGCCGCACAAGCGCGTGAAGGCATGCAGCGGGAATTGGCCGTTGATCGGCAAAGACGGGAGCCCGCCAATGGCAATGGCGAGAAAAAATAAATGCCCGGCTTGTATTAAAATCGAAATAACGCCGGGTCAGTGGAAACACGCCGTTTTGCTTGCCGGCGAAGAAACAGTGCCGCAATACTGCCCGCATTGCAAGGCAGTAATTGAGGGATATGCTCGAATGGTTACGATCAATTACGGTCGCGACCGAAAAAAATAAAGTAAGAACATTGTGAGGAGGAGGCCGAGCGCTTCCTCCTTTCGCTTTTTAAAGATTATGGATCCCCGGACAAATCCTCCCGCTTACGCTTACGGATTTTCCAGGCCTATCTGCCGGCAGGCAGGGATGACGATAAAGGATATTGGTTAATAATTATTTATCCACAGCCCGACTCTTGACAATTATATTGTTTTTACGAAAATTTGTTATATAATTTTATATTAAGGGAGGACATTAAGCGCCAAGCATTTTCAATCGCACTTTCCTAAAATTTTTTTTAGGATCACACTTAAGTGTGATTTCGAGAATTCTTATCGCGTCTTCTCCGAGTCCCGCCCCCGTGGCGGGACTTTTAATTGGCTAATGAGCGAGCGAACCAGCGCTTCAAAGCGCTGGATTCCGAGCGAGCGACGCCAATATAGTCAAATACTGCTCGGCTTGCCGAGCTATTTAGTACGCAAGTTTCATTATCACCCTTATCACCATAGGGCTTGCCCCGAGGACTATATTGGTTGATTTTTTTGATTAATGCTATAATTTAATTAAGCACTATGTCGCTTAAGCAATTAATCATTACCATAATCATCGCCACCTTGTTGTGTTGGGCCAGCTGGCTGCTGGTTATTTTTGAGGTGGATCCGACGACCGCCGGCTTTTACGGCCTGCTGATTTTTTATTCCAGCATGTTTTTGTCTTTGCTGGGCTTGTTTTTTTTGATCAGTTTCGGTTTTCGCAAAATGTTTAATCGGTTGGAAATGGAATACAAGCTGGTGGGCATGTCTTTTCGCCAATCGTTTTTTTTCTCGTTGGCGATAGTGGGATTTTTCTTTTTGCAGAGCAAGGATTTATTGACTTGGTGGAATAGTATTCTGCTGGTCTTGGCCTTGGTGATTTTAGAATTTTTCTTTTTGAGTTATCGGAGAAAATAGAGCAATAGAAGCCGTCCCGTTGCCGGGACGTCTTTTTTGTTATTATTTTCTCTTTTCTTTTTTCTACGTCACCCCCTCCTGTCATTCCCGCACCCCCTTCGTCATTCCCGCACCCTCTTTGTCATTCCCGCGTAGGCGGGAATCCAAGTTATAATTTTTTTGTCATTCCCGCACCCTTTTGTCATTCCCGCACCCTCTTTGTCATTCCCGCGAAGGCGGGAATCCAGGTTTAGAAATTTAGATTTCATTTCTGGTACCTTTCTCTATTGTCATTTCGACCGAAGCCGACGTAAACGTCGGCGCAGTGGAGAAATCGCTTGAATTAAATTAAAGGGATTCCTCCGCTACGGTCGGAATGACAAAAGGTAATTTGACTAAACTAAAGCAAAACAGTTATAATATGAGCAATATGAAAGAAAAACTTAGCCAATTAAAGGCGCAATTCACCGAGGAATCGGCAAAGGTCAAATCAGCCAAGGAGCTGGATGATTTGGAGAACAGATTTTTGAGTCGCAAGAGCGGACTGCTGACCGGTATCATGAAGGGGATCAAGGACGTGGCCAAGGAAGAGGTGGCCGAAGTCGGCGCTTTGGCTAATGAAACCAAAGAATATATTGTTGAGGGGCTGGAAACGCTTAAGGGCAACTTGGGCGGCGCCGGCTCTTTTAATTTTGATTTTACCGTGCCTGGCCGCAAGCCGGCGGTCGGCCATTTGCATTTGGCCACCATTGCCATTCGCGAGATTGAAAGCATCTTACAGCCGCTGGGGTTTGTCCGAGCGCGCCATCCGGACGTGGAATGGGATTATTACGCCTTTGAGACCTTGAATATGCCCGGCGATCATCCGGCGCGCGATGATTGGGAGACATTTTTCATTGACGAAGCGCCGATTAAGATGAACTTGCCGGAAAATTCTTTAAAACTCGTCAAAGAGGGGAGACGCTTGCTCACGCCGCACACTTCCAGCATTCAGGTGCGCGAAATGGAGAAGGGTGTCCTGCCTATTCGCATGATGAATATTTCCAAATGCTATCGCCGGCAAATTGACGTGTCGCATGTGCCGATGTTCCATCAGTTTGAGGGCTTGGTGGTGGACGAGGGGATTAATATCACTCACTTAAAAGGCACGATTGATTATTTCGTCAAGAAATTTTTCGGCGAGGATCGCACGATTCGTTTGCGCCCGCATCATTTCCAATTCACGGAGCCGAGTTTTGAAGTGGATATTTCCTGCGGTTTGTGCCATGGCACGGGCAAGTTGGAAGACGGCAGTTCTTGTCGTATGTGCAAAGAGGGCTGGCTGGAACTCGCTGGCGCCGGCATGGTGCACCCCAATGTCCTTAAGGCCGGCGGCATTGATCCCAATAAGTATTCTGGTTTCGCTTTCGGCTGGGGCGTGGAGCGTTGCTACAGCATGAAGTCGGGTTTAAATATTGATGATTTGCGGTTGATGTATAAGAATGATTTGAGGTTTAATGAGCAGTTTTAATATTAGCTTGTAGATTTTATAATTTTGCATTAATCACCCATAAAAGGTTTTGCAGATAAAAAGTAGTATAAGATTTATTAATAGTCACATTAGATGAGATATATGTCTATTCCAAATTTTGAACAAATAATGAGTCCAATGATTAAGGATATCATTGATGGCGAAAATCATTCAATGAATGATATCGTCGATCATTTATCGGAATTTTTTAATTTAACTGAAGATGAAAAAAATGTTAGATATCCCACTAGTGGAGCAAAAATTTTTCAAAATAGAGTTAGATTTGCTCGCTTATATTTAATGAAGGCTGGTTTAATCGAATCACCAATCCGTGGTTTTATAAAACTAACATCAGATGGGTTAATGCTTTTTAAAAAAGAAACCCCAAACATTAATTTAGATTATCTTGAAAAATTACCGAAATTTCAAGAATTTCAAAAAATGCAAAAAGAAACACAAAGAAATAAAAAAGATAGTTCTAATAATGAAAGAATTGTTTTGCATGCAGAAAATAATCTGGAACAAATTCCCGAAGAACAATTAGAAAATGCATTCCAGATAATTAATGATAATTTATCCGTTGAAATATTAGATACTTTAAAAAAGTGTCAACCATTATTTTTTGAAAAAATAGTAGTTGATCTTGTATTAAAAATGGGCTACGGTGGTTCGTTTAAGGATGCTGGTGAAGCCATAGGTAAAAGTGGTGATGGTGGAATTGATGGGATAATTAAGGAAGATAGACTTGGTTTAGATTTAATTTATTTACAAGCTAAAAGGTGGGAAAATGTAGTCCCAGTAAAAGAGATAAGAGATTTTGCTGGATCCTTAATGTCTAAAAAGGCTAAGAAGGGAATTTTTATTACTACATCAAGTTATCCCACGTCAGCTTTCGAATTTGTAAAATCAGTTGACCATAGAATAATACTAATCGATGGTCAACAATTAGCGAAATTATTAATTGATTTTAATGTTGGAGTTACAACGGAATCAGTTTATGAAATTAAAAAAATTGATGGCGATTATTTTATAGAAGAATAATTTATAAACTTAAATATCTCGTACAACTGGCTAAAGTCGTAGCCCGTTGTCATTCCGACCGAAGCGTAGCGTAGTGGAGGAATCCCTTTAAAAGCACTTTATGGTTAAATATTACTACTTGTATATTATGGCTTCAGAATCCGGAACTTTATATGTCGGGATTACAAATAATCTTGGTCGGCGAGTATGGGAACATAAAAATGAAATTATTGAGGGCTTTACTAAAAAATACGGCTGTAAGAGATTGGTTTATTATGAATACGGACAAGATGTTAATGGCGCTATCTGTAGAGAAAAACAAATTAAAAATTGGAATAGAAAAAAGAAAGAATTTTTGATAAAAACAATTAACCCAAAATGGATTGATTTAAGCAAAGAAATGTTCGGTTTTAAAGAATTTTGAGGGATCCCTCCACTCGGCCTTGAGGCCTCGGTCGGGATGACAAGAAAAAGAAAGGCCTCGGTCGGGATGACAAGAAAAAGAAAGGCCTCGGTCGGGATGACAAGAAAACAATTTGATTAAAAATATGAAAGGTACGGCAGAACAATTCAAAAAAGATAATATAAAAAAGTATCATAAAGGTGCAATTCTTAAACTAAGAGATATAGCAAGAAAAACAAAGTTGGTTTTTGAGTTTGTTGAGGATCGTTTCTATTATACTCAAAGCAATTTATCAGAAAAAGTATTCTTTATTGATAAGTTAAAGAAATTAGATGTTGATAAAAGCAAGTTAGCTTATCCCAATGGGTGGGAAGTCGGAGAAATTGAGTACAGATTTGGTTATTATATTATAAGTCAATATGGGAGAAGAAAAGGACATTGGACTTTTGCCCAATTTTGCCCAATATTTCCCCTTAATGATCTAAAAAATATTTTACAGAAAATGAAAAATAAAGGCATTATAGGAAAAAATTTTAAAATATTATAAATATGAATCTAAATATCTCTTACAACTGGCTAAAGTCGTATGTCAAAACCAGTTTGACGCCGCAGGAATTTGCCAAACGGATTTCGCTTTCCGGACCATCAGTGGATAGAGTTCAGGAAAAAAGCACTGATTTTGGTAATGTCGTGGTCGGAAAAATGTTGGAAATCAGTAAACACCCCAATGCCGACAAATTGAATGTCGCCAAAGTTGATGTGGGCAAAAAAGAGCCGATCCAAGTGATTTTTGGACAGATGGCGGTGCTTAAAGTCGGTGACCAATTGCCGGTGGCCATTGCGCCAACAACCCTACCGAGCGGAGTAGAAATACTGGAGAGAGAGATGCGCGGAGTTAAATCGCAAGGCATGTGCTGTTTGGATAGTGAAATCGGATTATCCGACCAGGATAGAGTGACTTTTTTTCCGCCAGAAGTAAAGCCGGGAACCCCGATCGCTAAGGCGTTAAAATTAGAGGAAGACGCGATTTTGGATATTGAAATCACTTCCAATCGCCCGGACGCCATGAGCGTTATCGGTATCGCCCGAGAGGCGGCCGCGATTTTGGACGCTAAGTTTTTATATAAACAACCAAACCCCTCCCTCGCTATCCGCAAATCCGTCATTCCCGCGCACCCAGAGGCGGGAATCCATAATGCTGGATCCCCAACTAAATTGGGGATGACGAAAAAGGGATTGCCGTTATCAATAAAAATAACCGAGCCCAGGGTCTGCCCCCGCTATTCCGCGATTGTAATGACTGATGTCAAAGTCGGCGCGTCGCCTCTGTGGATGCAACAGCGTTTGCTCGCTTCGGGTTTGCGGCCGATTAATAATTTAGTAGACATCACTAACTATATTCTACTTGAATACGGCCAGCCCATGCACGTATTTGATTACGATAAACTGCTGGGCGGGGAAATCAATGTCCGCAAAGCCAAGAAGAGTGAAAAGATTTTGGCGTTAGACGGCAAAGAATACGAATTGTCCGTCGATCAACTGGTAATCGCTGACAAGCAAAATCCGGTCGCCGTGGCCGGCGTGATGGGCGGAGAATTGTCAGCCGCTACCGCCGAGACCAAAACCATCGTGTTTGAATGCGCCAACTTCAATCCCGTTTCCGTCCGCAAGACCTCGCGCGTTTTGAATTTGCGTTCGGAGAGCTCGGCGCTCTACGAAAAGGGGATTAGTCCGGAAAATGTTACGGCCGCCATGTTGCGCGCCATTGAATTGGCCCAGCAGTTGTGCGACGCCAAGGTTGCCGGCAAATTGATTGACGAAAAATCATACAAATACAAAGATCGGGAAATAATTTTGGACTTGGAGCGGGTTGATTCTGCTTTGGGCGTCAAAATCAAACCGGCAGAAATAAAAAATAATCTGGAAGCGTTGGGCTTTAAAGTGATCGCCAAACGCGACAAGTTTAAAGTAACAATCCCTTGGTGGCGAGAGAACGACATGGAAGGCCAGCATGATTTAATTGAAGAAATCGCTCGGATGCACGGCTATCAGAATCTGCCGACGGAATTAATGTCCGGCGCTTTGCCTCAAACCATAGCCACGGTTAATTTCGCGCTGGAGGACAAGATTAAGGACGCTCTGGTCGGTTTCGGTTTGACCGAGGTTTACACTTATTCTTTTATTTCCGAAAAGCAAATCCTGGGCGCGGGTTTAAAATCCGCGGATCATATCAAGATCGCCAACCCTTTAAGCGCTGATTTTGAGTACATGCGCACCTCGCTTTTGCCCGGCGTTCTGCAGATTATCGCCGAGAATCAGGGATTTTTCCCGGCCGGCAGATTGTTTGATTTGAGCCAGGTATATTTGCCTTTGGGCGCGAATGATTTGGCTGATGAGAAATTCAAATTGCTCGCGGTTTGCTATGGCGCTGATGCTGAAGGCATGGCCGCCGATGCCAGAGGCGTTTTGGATGGCTTAATGCAGCGACTCAATATTGACAATTTGACTTTTAAAAAGAAACCGGCCGGCTCGGAAATATATGTTAATGATGTGAAGCTGGGTGAAATCAAAGTTATTGATAACAAAATTTTGTCCGCTTTCGGCATCAAGAAAGCCGTAGCCGCGGTGGAGTTGGATTTCGCCGCTGTGGCCGCGCTGGCCAAATCCGCGCCGACTTATCGGCCGATTCCCAAATTTCCGGCGATTGAGCTGGATTTGTCCATGGAGGTTGATAATGTGATTACTTTTGCCGAAGTGGCCAATGTCGCCAGCGATGCGGGAGCGCCGTTAGTGGATAAGGTTGATTTCTTGTCTGTCTATCAAGGTGAGAAATTACCGGAAGGCAAGAAAGCATTGGCCATTAGAATGGTTTATCGCGATTTGAATAAGACCCTGGAACTCGCCGAAGCGCAAATCGCGCATGATAAAGTTGTAGCGGAATTAAAAAAGAGTTATAATATAGTTGTAAGATAAAATAATTACACTCCCATGCTTGTCACATCAAAAGACCTATTTTGGGTCGTGTTATCGTTTGTCATTCTTTTTGGCGGCGTCTGTACCGGCTTTGCTATTTTTTACTTTGCCATGATCATGCGCGACGGCTGGTACATCACCAAGGCCGTCAGGCGCAAAGTGGAAGCGGTGGAAAAAGTCATGACCGCTTTCAAATCCAAAGTGGAAAACACCGCCAGCTTCGTGCCGCCGCTGATTGACGGCGTGTCCAAGCTGATTGAAGCGGTAGCGGAAAAGAAAAAGGCCTCGGCCGCCAAAGCCGGCAAGAAATCAAGAAGAAAATAACATTACAATATGCTGTCAGCGATCGCTTTAATGCCGATTTTCGGCTATCCGGCCGTTATGTATGGCGGGATTATTACTCTCATCTTATTTTTATTTGTCGCCATTATCGGTTATCGGATTTCTAAGGGTAAATGCAAATTGCCCAATCCGATTAAATGGCATCAGACCTTGGCGTTTCTGGCGCTTGTCTTGGCTGTAATTCACGGCATCTTAGGATTATCAATCTTGTTGGGATTCTAAGGATAAAAATAACCGGGTAAAACCGGTTTTTTTGTCTTGACTTTTTATTAATTTTTTGATATCATGATTAGTCGCACTTTAAAAATCAACCTCATTCTCAAATAGCTCGGGAAGGAGAGTCAACAATGAATATTGTCAGATGTTATTCCGGCAGCACCAGATTTGTCGTAGTTGTTGGTTTCTTGGCCTTTAAGTTTGCCAAGATTAATCCGTTTATGGCTTTAAAATGCGAGTTTAAACAATTTGGCAACAGCCCTCAAGCAAGGCAGATAATTAAAAAATACGGCTATACTTGCTCCCTTTCGCCGCTTTATTGGTTATTCCGCGGCATCATGGCTAACTGGTTGGAGCGGAAGTATTATCGACGCTCTCGTCTGTTAATTCTCGCCCCGACTTATTTATCTTTTGGTTTAGTGAATATTCAGCTGGCCGGCGATTGTCTTAAGATGCCTGAAAGATATTTTTTAAACCAAATTAGCGCCATTATCGGCCATGACGAGAATAACGACGAAGATATTCACGCCGACCCGCACACTCTCCGCCAGCTGGAGAACTACATTGCTTCCAGCGGCAAGTTGAAAATCATTGACTATGGCTCGCCGAAATCCTGGACGTTTCTGGAGAAATGGGGAAGAAAAATATTTGACGAGTTTGTTGTTTTATAAACCAATCACTCAAGCCACGTTTAGCCGTGGCTTTTATATTTGCTATTTTTTGCTGATTTTCGTATAATATAAGCATTCTATAGCTTATTTATATGCCACAAAAACCATCAGAAATCAATCCGTTGGATGAGAAATTAATGCGTCTCAAGCGTTTGGAGGAAATTAGAAATTCCGGCGTGGATCCTTATCCGGAAAAATTTGACAAGCGGCAGAGTTTGGCCGAAGCCAAAGCCGGCAAGGAGGGGACGAAGGTTCAAACCGCCGGCCGGATTCTGACCATCAGAAGCATGGGCAAGATCGCTTTCTGCCACTTGACTGATTGGAGCGGCAAATGCCAAGCGGTGTTGAATGTTACGGAAATCGGCGAAGAAAAATTCAAGTGGTTCAAGGATCACGCGGATATGGGCGACTTTATCGGCGTCTCTGGCGAGATATTCACCACCAAAGCCGGCGAGATCTCCATCCTTGCCAAAGAATATAAATTTTTGGGCAAGGCCTTGCTGCCTTTGCCGGAAAAGTTCCACGGCCTCAAGGATACGGACACGATTTACCGCCAGAGATATTTGGATTTGATCGTTAACGACGAAGCCAAGAAGCGCTTCCAATTCCGCAGCGATTTTATCCGCGTCATCCGCGAGTTTTACTGGCAGGAAAAATTTATTGAAGTGGAAACGCCGACTTTCATGCATCAGGCGACCGGCGCGACGGCTACGCCGTACAAGACGCGCAACAATGCTTTGGATGTGGATTTGTTTTTGCGCATCTCCCATGAGTTGCCGCTGAAGGAATTGATCGTGGGCGGGATGGAAAAGATTTTTGAGCTGGGCAAGGCCTTTCGTAACGAGGGCGTTGACCCGTCGCATCTGCCCGAGCACACCCATTTGGAGCATTATTGCGCTTATTGGAATTTTGAAGATAACATCAAATTCACCGAACGGATGTTTGATTATATTTTTGACCAGCTGAAACTGGACAAAAAAATTGAGATTGAAAACAGGGAAGGGGAGAAGCAGTCGGTTGATTTTTCTACGCCCTGGCCCCGAGTTAATTTTATTGACTTGATCAAGAAAGACACGGGTTTGGATATTATGGATTATAACGATGCCAAAGAACTGCTGAAAGACATTAAGAAAAAGAAAATTGAATTTGAAGACATGGAGGAGATGAGCTTAGCCGGATTAGTGGATAACCTCTACAAGAAAGTCAGCCGGCCCAAGATCGTCGGGCCAGTAATTCTTTTCCATTATCCCAAATATTTGCAGCCGCTGGCGCGTCTTAACGACGATGACAAGAATATCGTGGATCAATTCCAATTGATAGTTAATGGCTGGGAGATTGTCAAGGCCTATTCCGAGTTGGTTGACCCGGTTGACCAAAAGGAGCGTTTTGAAAGCCAGAAATCCGCCAAAACCAAGGGCGAAGGCGAAGTGATGGAAGGCGATGATGAATTTATCACCGCCCTGGAGCACGGCGCGCCGCCGATTTCCGGCTGGGGCATGGGTATTGACCGCACCGTGGCCGTTTTAACCGGCCAGAACAATTTGCGCGACGTGGTGCTGTTTCCCTTATTAAGACCGAAAGAATAAAATATGAAAAAAACATTGTTAATTTTACCGGCTTTCGCTTTAATTTTAATTTTATCCGGTTGCGGCCAGGCCAACCAAGGCAAGGTTACCGCTATTAATGTGGCTAATAATTATAATGCCGCCCAAGAGCTTAACCGGGATATGAATGACCCTAATAAAATATCTTCCGAAGATAACGTGGAAAACATTTATACGATTATGAATTATCAAGGCGATGAATCCAAGGAAACGGTAAAAGCGGCGATCAGAAAGGGGATAGAAGACGGCAAGGATCAAAGCGGGTTGGACAAGGAATTAATAAAGGCCTCGGCCGCCAATAATAACGGCTTAGGCACCGGTTACATGTTAGGTTATGTCTTCGGTTGCAAAGCCGTTACCGGCGATGAAGACAAGTGCAATGACGATATGAGTAAAAAATACCAAGAGATTATGATGGAAGAGATGCAAAAAGAATTCCAGGGCATGACGGCGACCCAATAAACATTTAGATTCTTATATTAATTTTATGTTAGACATCAAACAGCTCCGCGAGAATACGGAGAAAATCAAGGAGGGATTATTAAAGAGAATGGATAAAAAGATTTTGGATTCGGCTTTGGACAAAATTTTGAAGCTGGATAACGAACGCCGCGAGGTTTTGCAGCAAACCGAGGACTTGAAATCCGAACGCAATAAAGCGTCCAAAACCAAACCCACGCCGGAAATTATTGAAAAGATGAAGTCGGTGGGGGAGGAGATTAAGGCCCTGGACACTAAGCTGGCGGGAATAGAAGCTGACTTTCTTGAGGCCATGGCCGAACTGCCCAATGTGCCGGCCGATGATGTCTTGCCCGGCGATAAGGAAAACAACAAGGTCATCAGAACATCCGGCGATAAACCGAAATTCAAATTTGAACCCAAAGACCATGTGGAATTGGCCACGGAACTGGGATTGATTGATTATGAAAGGGGAGTGAAGATGTCCGGTTCCGGTTTTTGGATTTATAAGGGCCAGGGCGCGCTTTTGGAATGGGCGCTGTTGAATTATTTTTTGGATTTTCACACCAAAAACGGCTACACTTTTATTATGCCGCCGTATTTGCTGACCGAAAAGTCCGCTTACACTTCCGGCCATCTGCCCAAATTCCGCGACGACCTGTTCTGGACACAAGACCAGCTTTGCCTTAACGCCACCTCGGAAATGATGTTGGGCAATTATCATCGCGATGAAATTCTGGATGAAAAGGATTTGCCGCTCAAATATTGCGCTTACTCCGCCTGTTTTCGTCGTGAAGCCGGTTCCTACCGCAAAGAGGAGAGGGGAATGATCCGCGGGCATCAGTTCAATAAGATTGAAATGTTCCAATTCACCAAGCCGGGTGAATCCTGGACGGCTTTTGACGAGCTGACCAAAAATGCCGAGGCCCTGGTGCAGGGGTTGGGTTTGCACTTCCAGACCGTTCAATTGTCAGCCGGCGACGCTTCCGCCGCCATGGCCAAGACCGTTGATATTGAAGTGTGGATTCCGTCCATGGGCATTTATAAGGAAGTGTCTTCGGCTTCTAACGCGTTGGATTATCAGGCGCGCCGCGGCAATGTGCGTTACAAAGACGCCGCGGCTGGAAAAAACGAGTATGTCCATACCTTAAACGCCTCCGGATTGGCCACCAGCCGCCTGTTTCCGGCTATTTTGGAGCAGTTTCAGCAAGCTGACGGCTCGGTTATTATTCCGGAAGCCCTGCGCAAATGGACAGGGTTTGATAAAATTACCAAATAGTATGTCTTTAAATATTTATTCTTTATTACTTTTTTGTAAAAATCTTGATTTGACAGAAAAATTCTATAAAAATTTGGGGTTTAATACTGAAAGATCTGATGATGCATTAAGAATTAAATTTGGAGACATACGCCTGGCTTTTATGGATGAAAAAGACGCAACAATAAAAGACGATCAAGAATCAAAGAAGGGTGTGGGGATGTATATTTATTTTAAAGTTGATAATGTAGATTTATTTTTTCGATCTGTAAAGGAAAAGAATATTATTACATCAAGTGAACCAAGGGATTGGCCGTGGGGTAAAAGAGAGTTCGTTATTAGAGATCCAGATGGCTACAAATTAGTCTTCTTTTCAAATATAAACTAATGATCCGCGATTATTCCTATACCGGCGGGAAATCAGGAGTCAAGAAGGATTATCAGGTCAAGAACTTCAACAATCCTTATTTTCATCCGGAAAAAAAGAGTTTGACCAAGCACTTCAACACCAAGCTGTATCTGCAGATCCTCTTGGCTCTTTTTTTATTGTACGTGATCATTTATAGCGACTTATTCAAGATTACCGCCGTCGGCGTCACCGGCACGGATTTGATTGATCAAAATGAAATCAGAGCCATGACGGAAAAAGAATTAAGCGGTTGCAAGCTTTTCTTGTTTCCCAAGCGCAACATGATTTTCTTCAATAAAAATAAGCTGGAGCAGGAGATTGGCGGCCGTTATGCTTTAAATAAATTGGAAATCAAAAAGAGCTGGCATCGTTTGGATATCAACTTAGAAGAAAAAGTGGCTTATCTTATCGCCACCAATAATCAGACGTCGTATTTTGTGGATATGACCGGCACCATCATCAAGGAGCTGTCGCCGCAAGAGATGATTGATTATTCGCCCCGTTTTCCCAAATTGGTTTTGACCCAAGAAATAAAAATCGGCGACCAACCAATCTCAGGAAGATTTGTAAATTATGTTTTGGAATTGGATAAGGATTTGAAAATTCATAATATCAAAGTCAAGGATTATCAGAGCGGGGGAGTGGACCAGGTGTTTATGAACACCGAGGCGGGCTGGCAGGCCAAATTTTCCATTAACACCAACATCAAGTTCTCTCTCGAGAACCTCTACTTCTTCTTGGATAAAAAACTCAAAGGCAAGACGTTCCAATACATTGATTTGCGCATCGGGGATCATGTTTACGTTTTTCCGGAGCAGGGAATATGATTTTTGTCGCGTTTGCCAGGTTTTACGTCTTTATTATATAATATAATTAACTTCGTATAACGCAGGATAACCGATGTAGTATTATAAATAAAGCTGAATAATAATTATGAAAAAATCCGCAGAACCATTAATCAGGCACATCAATGACTTTTTGGATTATATTGAGGTGGAAAAGGGCCTTTCCCCCGTTTCCGCCAAGAATTACCACAATTTCCTTAAAGTGTTTGTCATTTGGCTTAAGGACAATAATCTATCCGGGATTAAGCCCCATGAGCTGGATAGCAAGCATATTTGGGATTTTCGGCTGTATTTGTCTCATAAAAAGGACTCCCGGGGGCAATACTTGAAAAAGACCACCCAGAGTTATTATTTGAGGGCGCTTAGGCAACTTTTGAATTATTTCGCCGAAAAAGACATCAGTTCCCTGCCGGCGGAAAAAATTAAACTGCCGAAACTTACTGATAAGGATCGACAAATAAAATTCTTATCTTACAGCCAGGTAGAACATTTGCTGTCCATGCCGGATTTAAGCGATATTTCCGGACTGCGCGATCGGGTGATTTTGGAGGTTCTTTTTTCAACCGGCATGCGCGTTTCCGAGTTAACTTCGCTTAACTTGAAACAATTTGACGCCGCGGGAATTCTTAGCAACAAGATTAAAGATCTGGAATTATCAATCGCCGGCAAGGGCGGCAAGGTTAGGACTATTTATTTTTCACCGCGCGCCGTTAAGTATTTGGCTTTATATTTGAAAGCGCGGCAAGAAGATATGCTTACTCCCCTTTTTATCAACTATAGCCGTAACACCGGCGATAAAGGCGAACGGCGTTTAACCAGCAGAGCGATTGAAAATCTGGTAAAAAAATATACGGTTATGGCCGGCTTGCCGGTTGACGCTACGCCGCATACCCTAAGGCATAGTTATGCCACTGATTTGTTGGAACAAGGAGCTGATTTGAGGTCGGTTCAGGAATTATTGGGTCATAGCAATGTGGCTACTACGCAAATTTACACCCATGTTACTAATCCCCGTTTAAGGGATGTGTATAAAAAATTCCACAGTGGCAGTAAATAAAAAAAACAACCGGCAGGGCCGGTTGTTTTGCTAAAATTCAGTTCTTATTTCTCTTATACTATGTCTTCATCATCATCTGTGTCTTCATCTTCCTCCTCCTCCGTCTCCTCAACGTCTTCTTCTTCATCATCGGAATTGGAATCGTCGATCATATTGCTGCAGCCGCAAGCGCAATCAGGGCCGCAAGCGCAGCAATGGAAGCAGAGCGAAGTATCGCAGCTGCATTTACTGTCGTCACTAATGGGCATACCGCATTTGACGCATGTGTCCATACATTTAAATAGTTATTTTTATTAGGGTTTTTACCCCATTTTCATTATAGCAAAGATAATAATGGAAATAAATATGGCTGTCAACCCCAGAATTGTGAAATTAAGATAATCTTAGGGCAAATAGTTAAGAGGATCAACCGGAACGCCATTGGCCCTGACTTCAAAATGCAAATGAGGTCCGGAAGAAAAACCGGTGTTGCCGGATAATCCGATCTGTTGGCCCTTGGTCACATACTCGTCGCCATCAACGCTGATGGAGCTTAAATGAGCATAAAGCGTGGAAATATTGTTGCCATGGATAATCATGACATAATTGCCGTACCACTTGGTGTTCCGGCCGATAGTCGCCACATAGCCGGTATCCGCGGCTTTGACTTGAGTGCCCGTTTTGACGCCGATGTCAATGCCGGAGTGTTCAAATAAATAACGGTACGGGTAGTCGGGATCGTGAAAAATGGAAGTTAAACGCTGGCTAACGGTCGGCCAGCTTAAAACGGCAGCGCCCAATTGGTTAAAACGCTCGGTTTTGCCCTTCTTGGCCAATTGATCGCGGAGCTTTTTTTCTAACGCCGCGACTTGAGCGTTGGCTGCGGCTTGCTCTTTTTTCAAATCAGTGATTAATATTTGGAATTTTTTTTCCGACTTTTTTGTTTCCGTAATCAAATAATTCTTTTCCTGTTTCTTGCTGCTTAAGGTTGATTTTTCATCTTCCAGTTTATTTAGGATGTCAGCCAGCCGTTGTTTGTTTTTATCCAGTTCCTTCTTCTGATCAGTCAGCTTGTCACCCAGCTCCTGCAGGCGGTTGAGCGTTTTCTGCAGGTCGCTTCGGATATCCTCGGAATATTTTATTTGGTCAAAAAATTCTGAAAAGGAGTTATTGCCCAGCAATATGGAAATATAATCTTTGTCGTCATAGCGAGCCATCAGGCGTAAAACATTGGCTAATTGGTCTTTTTCACTTTCCATCAGCCCCTCGTTTTTTTTGATATTAATATTAGTACGCTCAATCTCCAGTTGCGCCTCTTTGACTTCTTCCTCTTTGATTTGAATGTCCAGGTTGGTTTTTCCGATTTGATTATTCAGGATATTCAATTGATTTTGCAAGCTGACTTGTTCCAGCCGGTTATTCTTTACATTGGCTTGGTATTCGGTTATTTGCTGCGTTAATTGGTCTATCTTGGCTTTTTGCGCTTCAATTTGCTTATTAAGTTCATCCGCGGTTGCTTGATCGCTGCCGCTCCCCTGCCCCGTTGCCGCTTGGACAATTTGGCACAGGCCAAAAACAGCCAGAACTGCCAGGCCGGAAATAAATATTAGTTTTGTGATTTTTTTGCCTTCCATTTTTTTTAATTATAACAGATCGGTCTTCGTTTGACAAAGTTAATATTTTTGGCTAAAATGTGATGTATCGCATTTAGAACATTCAAATCTCAAGTAAATATTAAGATTAGCAATTAAGATTAGCAATCCGTAGGAAAGGAGAAATAATTATGCTGATTTTGGAGTCCGGCGGACAAGTGGTCTGCGATGGCGTAAAAGACGGTTACAAATGCGGGCGAGTCCTTAATGTTTTGGTGCCGCCGCTTTTGAATAACGCTTTTAGTTATTGGGAGAACGTCTTGCAGCAAGCTTTAGACAGCGGATGGACTTATGATCGCGATAGCGAAAATATTTTTTGCCCTCAATGTTCGAAATCAGCGCAATAGGCATAATAGGAGGGAAAGAAAATGGCTTATAAAAAAGAAAGAAAGAATACTGCGGCGGATTGGACGCGGATGAGGCAGATGCTCATTAATCATGTCAAGACCTGGCATGATTTGCATTGGTCAGTAACCTTGCGTTGCAGCAACTACCCGCTCTGTCAGTTTAGTCGGGCTCGGACTATGGACTATCAAAGAAAACCGTCGCAAAAACTGATTAAGTCCGACGCTCGGGAAAAATACCGATTTATTTGTCACCGGATTCAAACAGATAAAAAGCGTCATCAAATCAAGGTTGAGGGCAAGTGCCGCATTTGCACATTGGTGAGACAAATATCCGATGCAAATAAAAAGCCGCCGAAGCGAGCTTAGCACAAAATAAAACGGCGATCCTATGGAATCGTCGTTTTTAATTTTACTTTAGTTTTTCCAGCGCTCGCTTGATTCTGTCCAAGGTTTTTTCTTTGCCTAATATCTCGGCGATTTCAAATGGCGTAGGAGATTTTTCCTGGCCGGTTAAAGCGGCGCGCAACGGCCAAAGCACCTCGCCGTTGGTCAGTCCCGAATTTTTAATCCAGGCGAGCAATGACTTTTCCAGATTCTCCTTGGACCAGTCGGTTGTTTGTTCTAATTCTTCCGCTGCCAAAGACAAGTTTTTTAGAGCCGCGGCCTTGTCTGATTTTTTCCAAATCAATAATTCCGGCTGATATTTGAGATCGTCGGCGAATAAGAATTTGATCCCCTCCCCCGCCTCGGATAATTTGCCGATTCTCTCTTGCTCAATCGCTAAGATTTTGTTGGCATCCATGCCCTCCGGCACTTTGCCGATGTTGGCTTCCAAATATGGCAAGGCCAATTGAACAAATTTTGTGTTCGGAAGTTTTTTGATGTATTCGCCGTTAAGCCAATCCAATTTTTGCTGGTCAAAGATTGCTCCGGCTTTATGCACCTTGGCCAAAGAGAATTGCTTGATTAATTCGTTTAAGCTAAAAATCTCTTGCTCGGTGCCCGGATTCCAGCCCAGCAGAGCCACATAGTTTATCAGCGCCTCGGGCAGATAGCCGGCCTTCATATAATCCTCTACGGCCACGTCGCCCTGGCGTTTGGACAGCTTGGATCTGTCTTTGTTTAGAATCAAGGGCAGATGGGCGTAGGCGGGAGCGGTCCAGCCGAAATATTCAAATAGGATAATATGTTTAGGCGTTGACGGCAGCCATTCCTCGGCGCGGATGACGTGAGTGGATTTCATTAAATGATCATCAACGACGTGAGCTAAATGATAAGTGGGAAAACCGTCGGCTTTAAGCAATACCTGGTCATCCAATTCTTTGGTATTGATTTTGACTTTACCCCTGACCAAATCGTTGAATTCTATTTCTCTGTCTTCCGGCATTTTCATTCTGATGACGTGTTTTTCGCCTTTGGCCAAACGCTCTTTGATTTCTTCGGCGGACAGTTTTTTGCATAAGCCGTCATAACGGGTGGGGCGCTTTGATTCCTCTTGTTCCCGCCTTAGCTTTTCCAACCGTTCGGCCGAGCAGAAACAATAGTAGGCGTGGCCGGCCTCAACCAGCTCCCGGGCGTATTTTTGGTATAAATCAAGGCGTTTAGATTGCGTGTAGGGGCCAAATTTGCCCTTTTCAGAGGGGTTGCCGGCAGAATCCAGTAAAACACCCTCATCCGGCTCAATGCCGGCCCATTTCAGCACTTTTAACAAATTGGCGATCGCCCCCGAGACCTCCCGGCTTTGGTCGGTATCTTCAATGCGCAAAAAGAAAGCTCCGCCGTTTTGTTTGGCGAACAGGTATTCATACAGGGCGCTGCGCAAAGATCCCAAATGTACGTAACCGGTCGGACTGGGCGCGAAACGCGTGCGGACTTTGGGTTGGAAAAGATTAAACATAAATTCGTAATAAGTAACAAGTAATAAGTAATATGTAATTTAAATTATTTTTTTTATTTTTTCTTTCAGCGCCAGCCAGCTAAACACCGCCGTGGCGCGCCAGATTCGGCCAAATCTTTTTGGCTCTTTGATTAAGCGATACAGCCATTCCAAGCCGATGGAGCGCATCCACTCGGGGGCGCGAGGCACGCGGCCAGTTAAAAAATCAAAAGTTCCGCCCACGCCAATGGCAACTTTTATTCCGGGCAACCAGGGCAGATTTTCAGCGATCCAGGTTTCTTGTTTGACCTGGCCGAAAGCCACGAGCAAGATATTGGCTCCGGACGAATTTATTCTCGCTATAACCGCTCCGTTGTCTTCCAGAATTTTGCCGTCGGCGTTGATCTTGCCGCCGTCTTCCGCGCCGACGATCCCATTGAACACAAATTTTGTTCGGATCGCTTCAGCCACGCCCGGCGCGCCGCCCAGCAAATAAATTTTAGCCGATGGCAGTTTTCCTTTCAGCAGGTTGCCGCTTAAGTCCGCTCCGGTTACGCGGGGTAACCGGCGTCTATGGAATAATCTGGCAGCCAAAACCAAGCCAAAGCCGTCGCAAGTGTTTAAGGCGATTCGGTTTAAGAGGTTTTTAAATTCCGAATTGCTTTGCGCGGCAACGACAAATTCCGGATTGACCGTAGCAATTTGCCGTTGTCCTTCAGCAGTCAGCCACTCCCCTATCTTCGTCAGGACTTCGACTTCGCTGAGCTCGTCGATTTTTATTCCTAAGATGTTCATTGTTGGTTTAAATAATCCACCGTCATGTTTATTATACTGGAGCCGCCGGAGGAAAAACTGTCAGCCAAAGACATGGCGCCGCTAATGTTGTTTTTAAAAAAACTTAAATATATTTCCGTCGGTTGGATTAATTCTTCAACCGTAAATCCTTTTGTCTCCAGTTGTTTTTTGTAGTATTCGTACAAATCCTCTTTGGTTTTGTTGACGTTGTCCCAAAATAAAGAGACCGTTTTAATTTCTTTTTTCCCGGCGCCGCTTGTTGGAGTTACATCTTTAATCGTAGGATTTTCCGGAACGCTTTCCGGCGTCTTGTTTTGCGCGATGATTTGAGTTTTAAGATCGGGATAAAGACGATCAACTATCAATTGCAATGCCCAATCGGGCAGAGCTGTTTGCAATTGCTCAATTTTTTTCTTGCTTTCCGGCGATAAAACCTTAATAGTGGCTTGATTGAGCTGATAAATAACCAAGTCCTTGGGGAAATCGGCAGGCAATTCTTCCACGGTCTTAATGATCGGCCCGGAAATGTAAACAGTCAGAAAAATGGCGCAGGCCAGAACGGCCGCAATCATCAAAAAGAAACAGCCGAAAAATTTCAGACAGGAATGATGCCGGGGCGGCCGCCGTCGGCGATAATGCCGCGGTTCCTCCGGTTCCACTTCTATGCCCCTGTTTTCCGCTTCAGTCAAAACATCCTTGGCCGCTTCAATTTCGTCCAGCGTTATGTTTTTGTCGCTTTCCATGTGTATAGAATAACAAAAATGGCTGATTTTTGCAATTAAATTTAATTTATTGTGCGGTTTGCCGGTTTGTGGTATAATATTTATGAAAGATAAATAACCACTACTAACAATGAAGTTGAAAAAACTTTGTATTTTTACATCTTGTTTTATCTTAACCGCTCTGCTTGCTGCCGTCGCTCAAGCCGCGGATTTTAGCGCCGGTTCTTTGATTTCCGATGCTGAAATAACCGATTATAATTCCATGGATTTAAGCGATATCCAGCGTTTTTTGGAAAAACGCGACGGCACCTTGGAAAATTACATTACTTTTGACAAAGAGGGAAATCCGAAGACGGCAGTGCAGACATTTTTTGAGACCTCTCGCAATTGGCAGATTAGCCCCAAATACCTGTTGGTTTTGGTGCAAAAAGAGCAAAGCTTATTGGACGATCCCAATCCCTCGCAAAAACAGTATGACTGGGCGACCGGTTACGGCGTTTGCGACAGTTGTTCCATGGATGATCCCAATATCCAGCGCTTCAAGGGCTTTTATCGCCAAGTGAATTCCGCCGCCGCTCAAACCCGTTACTACATGGACAATATCAAGGAATTTTCCTTCCAGCCGGGCAAAACCTATAATATTGACGGCCAAACCGTTGCCATAAAAAATACCGCCACCGCCGGTTTGTTCAATTATACTCCACATATCCATGGCAATCAGCTGTTCTGGAATTTGTGGAATAAATATTTCGGCAAATCCTGGCCGGACGGCAGTTTATTGCAAGTTGAAGACAGCGATCAAATATATTATATTGAAAACGGCGTCAAGCGTTTAATCTCCTCTAAGGCCGTGTTCGCTTCGCGTTTCAATGATAGCAATATTTTGACGGTCAACCAAAGCGACTTGGATACTTATGATAACGGCGCGCCGATTAAATATCCGAATTTTTCCATTCTGCAAAGCACGACCACCGGCAATATGTATATGATCATTAATGATGTCAAACGCCGCATTGTCAGCGACGCCGTCTTTAAGAAGCTTGGTTTTAGCGAAGATGACCCGATAAAAGTTGAAGAATCGGAATTACAACTTTATAAAGACGGTTCAGATATCACCGAATACACCATTTATCCGACCGGCACCTTGTTGCAGGATAATAAAGCCAAGACCGCTACCGCCGGAATATATTATGTCATTAGCGGCGAAAAGAAGCCGGTGCTGACCAAAGAAATCCTTACCGCCAATTTCCCCGGCCTGACCGTTAAAAAAGTTTCCGGCACAGAGCTGGATAATTATATGACCGGCGCCAACGTGACTCTGCCTGACGGCTGGCTGGTAAAATTGAATCCCAAGGCGCTAAAAGTCAAAACCAAAGCGAATATCGCCGCCGCCAGCACGGTTTATGTTATCTCGCACGGCAAACGTTTGCCAATCGTTTCCGGCGCGGTATTCAAGCAAATGGGTTATAACAGCAAAAATATTAAGATTGTTTCCGAAGACACCCTAAACGCCCATGAGTTGGGCCCGACTGTCACCGGACAACAATAATTAATCCAATCATATGTCACTCGTATTTGCGGCCATTACGCCGCATCCGCCGATTCTCATACCGGCTATCGGCAAAGACAATATAAAACAGATTGAGAAAACCAAGTTGGCCATGGAGAAGCTGGAGGAGGAGCTGTATTCGGCCAAACCCGATATCGTTATAATTATTTCGCCGCATGGCGAAATGAGCGCGGATTCCTTTACGGTCAATTTGAGCGGCAATTACGAAATCAATTTTGAATCCTTCGGCGATTTTGCCACTAAGCTTCAGCTTAAAGGCGAAACCGTTTTGATGACTCTGGGCAAGGAGAAAATCGCCGCCAAGTCGCCTCTGAATATTATTTCCGAACCGGTTCTTGATCACGGCGCCGGTGTCCCCCTGTCTTATTTGATGAGGCATTTAACTCAAGTGCCGATTATTCCCCTGTCATTTTCCATGTTGGATAATCAAGCGCATGTGGAATTCGGCAAGAGTTTGAAAGAGTTGATTTTAAGCACGGACAAACGAGTGGCCGTTATCGCTTCCGGCGATTTGTCGCACTGTTTGACTAAGGAAGCCCCCGTACCCTATAACCCGGCGGGCAAGGATTTTGACCAGACATTGATTGAACTGCTCAAAAAATGCGACACTCAAGGCATAACCAATCTTGATCGCAAATTAGTCAAAGACGCGGCCGAATGCGGCCTGCGTTCCATTCTGATATTGTCCGGCATCCTAAGCGATATGAAGTGTCAGCCCGAGGTTTTAAGTTATGAGGGGCCGTTCGGCGTAGGATATCTGGTGGCGGAGATAAAATTTGATTAAACTTTTTATAAAAACAGCCGGTTAGCCCGGCTTTTTTTTATTTGCGTTGTCAATCAATTTGAAAAAGTATTGCCATTTGGCTCCGCTTTTGCAGAGTTCTTTGGTTTCGTTGAGCGCCCGCTCCACCAGCTCTTTGGAATTGTCGCGGCAAACTTTAAAGACCGCGCTTTTTTTGAAAGCCGGCACGTTCAATTCCTGCAAGATACGCAAAGCCAAATCCTGCCACTGGTAAGCCGGGGCCTTTTTTAGCTGTCTTTTTTGCAACAGCGAACTGATTGATTGCGGTTCGGTTTTAAACATGGTAGTTAATAGGATTATCTGTCACGTGTCATTTCAATTGAAATGACAAGAAATAAAGCAACGGCTGTGATTAATGACATTTTACCAATCTTGAGTCGGTTAGTAAAGGTTTTTGACAGTTCACTGCAAAAAATGTTATAATTTTTTCATAACTAAAAACAATGCTGAAAATATTAACTTTACCGCATCCCCTGCTAAGGAAAAAGGCCTTGCCGATTAAGAACCCCTTGGATAAGGAGCTGAAAAAACTCATCCCGCAAATGGTGGAAACCATGCTGGCCAAAGACGGCGTGGGCTTGGCCGCCCCTCAAGTGGGCCAAGGCATCCGACTGATAACCGTCCGCCACAAAGACGGGAATTTAGTCATGCTCAATCCCCTGATCATTAAGAAGTCGTTGATTAAAGAATGGGATGAAGAAGGTTGTTTGTCCGTACCCAATACCTACGGCGACGTCAAGCGTTGCAAGAAAATCACAGTCAAATTTATTGACAGCACCGGCAAATTGAGAAAGTTGACCGGTGAAGGCATGCTTGCTCGGGTTATCCAGCACGAAGTTGACCACCTGGACGGCGTTTTGTTTATTGATAAAGCCAAAAATTTAAGAAAACTTGATATCCAATAATGAAACCGCTAAAAATAATTTTTGCCGGCACGCCGGAATTCGCTGTTCCTTATCTGCGCGGCCTGTTGGCTGAAGCGAACTTTGAAATTATCGGCGTCGTTACCCAGCCGGACCGGCCCAGCGGACGCAAGCAGGAGCTCGCTTCTCCGCCGGTTAAGGTTTTGGCGGCGGAAAATAATTTAAAGATTTGGCAACCGGAAAAATTAAAAGGCAACGAAGAATTATTGCGGGAGTTGAAAACTTTGGAATTTGATTATTTAGTGGTGACTGCTTACGGCCTGATTATCCCCGCTGAATTTTTAGCTCTGGCTAAAGGCGGCAATATTAACGTTCATCCCTCGCTTTTGCCTCTTTACCGCGGCGCCTCCCCTATTCAAAGCGCCATACTTAACGGCGAAAAGGAAACCGGCGTGACCGTTATGTTAATGGATGAAAAAATGGATCACGGGCCGATTTTGGCGCAAGAGAAAGTCGCTTTGACTGGCGAGGAAACCAACGAGTCCTTGCATTTTCAGTTGGCCGGATTCGGCGTGCCGTTGCTGATCAAAACGATCAAGGATTTCGCTGAAGGAAAAATTAAACCGCAAGAGCAAAATCATGAAGCGGCCACGTTCTGCGCAATAATTGATAAGGCCCAGGCGCGAATAGATTGGCGAAATCCGGCGGAAGAAATAAAAAGAAAAGTCCATGCTTTCTATCCTTGGCCCGCGGCCTGGACGACTTTGGACGGCTTGCGGCTTAAAGTTTTACCACCAGCTACCGCGATTGCCGATGATACAGGTAGTTATGAGTTGGGGCAGATTAAGCTTAATGGCAACTTGGCTGTTTGTTGCGGCGAGGGTTGGCTGGAATTAAAGCAACTGCAACTGGAAGGCAAAAAAGTCATGTCGGCCGAAGATTTTATCAGGGGCTACAAGGATTTGGACGGCAAAATATTAAAATAATTGAAAATTTTATATATTTTAAAAAACGGCTCTAGCGAGTCGTTTTTTTAATTTCATTTTTTTTGTAAGTCGCGATAAACACCAGAACAATCAGCGCCAGATCCATAAACAACTCTTCCCGCTGGAAGTAGTTGGTATAAATAGACATAATGCAGACGAAGGAAAAATAAGCAAAGAGCGCGATGCTAAGCAGATTGGGCCGCTTGACCGCGAAGGTATAAACCGCGCCCAAAAGCAAACCCCAGAAAACTCCGGCCAGCGCTATCCCCCACCAGCCGAAATCCAAATAGTAAGGAAACAAGAACGTCGCGGTAATCCACCAGGGCACGAAGATCGCGTTCCAATCAACGGGCGCGGAAAATTGCGGGAGGTGAAAAAGTTTCAGAGCGGAATTAAAAACCGACAACTCGGCTGCGCCGTAGTAGCGCGTGTGGGCATAAAACTCCATTCCCCTGTCCAGCGCCTGCAGATTGAAAACCGGCACCAGATAAATCGGCGTTAAAAATTGCAAAGCGGGCGGCAGGTTGACTTGGGAAATAGTAGTGATATAGGAAAAGGGATTGTATTCGCCTTGGTAATTGTAATCGCGATAAGTGATGAATTGGCGGAAAGCCGGAATGGCTACTGATACGGACAGAATAACCGCGCCGGCAATCAAGGTGCCAATCAGCAGTTTTTTCAATTTAATGGTTTCGCGATTAATCATCAGATAGCCGAAATAGCACAACAAGACGGTAATAACAATAATCAGGCGCGAAGCGTACATGCATAATATTGCCAAGCCGACGGCGATAACAAACCAATAGAAAAGCTTCAGCCATTTGGACATGGTTTTCCGATCCAAAATCAACTCCAGAAAAGCCAAAGGAATGAACAGGCGCGGCAGAAGCGACAGCCACTCAAAGACGCCAAAGATTTCCTTATTGATGATAAAGCGCATCTTGTCCGGAATGGAAGACAGGATGGGCAGAGTGCCGAAACGGCTGAAAATGTAGATATTAGCAATAACGCTGGCCAAGGCCATCAGCCCGATGGCGATAAGTATGAGGCGGCTATCGGCGCGCAACAGCTTATCGGTTTTGGGCAGCTTGTTATCCGTCAATCGGCGGGCGCAATAATAAACCGCGGCGAAGACGGCGAAAAATAACGTTACCGCCAGCCACAAACGCCAGTTCAAGGGGCGCTCCAAAGGGCTCAAATACAACTGGCTGACGGCTAAAGCGGCCGACCAAAGCGACACCATAAGCCAGGCCGGAGAGAATTTTTCCCGGCCGAAAAAATACAGCCCCGCGGCTGATAGCGAAGCAAGAAAGAATATGATAAGTAATAATAAGTTCATAAAATCAATGACGGCGCATGTTTGTTCATTATTTCAAAAAATACAATACGGCGCTTTTAAAGAAGCGCCACTGGTTGGTTATGACTTTTTGCTGACCGAAGCTTTTGCCGCCGTAGTGGATTATTTTTGCCGCCGGCGTGTAAATTATTTTGTAGCCGGCCTGCCGCGCGCGCCGGCAGAAATCAACCTCCTCAAACCAGACGAAGAATCTCTCGTCCAATAAACCGATTTTATCCAAAACCAAGCGCGGGATCAGCATAAAAGCGCCCATCACCTGCTCCGCTTCCTGTTCTTTGGCGTAGTTAAAATCCTCGGCTAAATAATAGTCGATTGATTTTAGATGCGGGAAAAATTTAGGCAATTTTAAAAGCATCAGAATAATCGGCCAGAGCGTGGGCAGGCGTCTGACCGAGGGTTGCGGCCGGCCGTCGGGATAAAACATCTGCACGCCCAGGACGCCGCAATCGCCGTAACGCTTGAGAACCTCCAAAGATTTGCTTAAGGTGTCAGAAAATATTTCCGTATCCGGGTTAAGCAACAGCACCTGCTCCCCCGTCGCTTGTTTGATGGCCAGATTGTTGGCTTTAGCAAAGCCGAGATTCTTGTTGCTGGCGATTAATCGCGCTTGGGGAAATTTTTCTTTGATTGTTTCCGCTGTCCCATCGCCGGAGGCATTATCCACAATTATGATTTCTAACGTTAAATCACCTTGATTTTTATAAATAGAATCAAGGCATTTAACCAATAAGTCCTTAACTTTATAGGACACGATAATGATGGATAGTTGCGGTTGCATAACTGACATAATTATAACACACTCGGACATAAGAGCGAACAAAACGCCGCCCTCTTTGCGGAGAGCGGCATCGGGAAAATTTAGATTTTTTCAATTCTGATTTCAGTGAAGCATTGGCGATGGCCGAATTTTTTGCGGTATCTGGTTTTTCTTTTGTATTTGATGCCGGTAACCTTGTCGGCGCGGCCTTGACCCAGGATTTTAGCCATAACTTTAGCGGCTAAGGTCGGTTCTCCCACCTCAACTTTTTCACCGTCGGCGACAAGCAGAGTTTCCAGCTCAATTTTGGAACCGTCGGCTTCAGCCAACTTTTCCACTTTAATTTTATCGTTTTCTTTAACCAGGTATTGTTTCCCACCGGTCTTGATAACAGCAATTTTTGCCATATTTGTTTGTTTTGATATTTACTTAACTATTTTAGTCCAATTATCGTCTTTTGTCAAGGCGGTTGGCGGAAAGATAAAAAAAGAGCGTTTTTTGTCCGAAGTTGGGGCAAAAAACGCTCAAAAGGAGCTAGCGAACTATTGATAATTTAACATCCGAACGGACTGTCTGACGGTAGCCCACGCCGTAGCGGCCTCGCAAATACCCATCCAGAATACCGCAACACTTTTGGTAGTGTGTTTCCCATTCTTTTATTTTTTGGGCGCTGAATTTTTCCGGATCCTTACCTTCCCGCAAGGCCTTGGCCTTAAGCCGGGCAAGAGTCGGGCCGTAGGGCTTTAGGGGGCCGATATGGACGCGCAAAGCGAAGTTTTCAATATTTCTTTCAATCATATTCAGCCATTTTACAAGCGTGTCCGGGTTGGGATTATACATTTGCGGGAAAATATCCAATCCCGCTTCCACCAGCGTGCGCAGGCAGAAAACCTGATCGGAAATGGTGGCGTTAGCTTGAACGTTATCCCGCAGATTGGCGTTGTCTGTGCCTTTAATGGCCGCCAAAACCTTAACCGGAAAAACTGCCAGATGGCGGTAATAATCAATCGGCCACAAGTGAGGGGTGGAGAGATTGGTGTCCACTTGCCCGACAATATCTTCTCCCCGTTCTTCAATCCGACGCCAGAGTTTAATGATCCAATCCAGCGCTATGGTCGGTTCGCCGCCGGAAACGCGCAGGACTTTGATGTTCAAATCAACTCCGGTTTGTTTTTTGTAAATCTCTCGCACTTTATCCCGAGCCATTAAGAAGCTGTCAATAACGTCATCAACATCAACCAGCCATTTTTTTCCGGTTTCCCTTTGGCCGTCATTGAGTTCATTATCCACAAAACAATAAAGGCAGCCGCCGTCGCAGGCGCCGGAATGGAAATTGCAACCGGCCACCTGCAGGATAAACGGCGCATTATAATCTAAGGCACGAGACAATTCATAACCCGCAATATGCTTGAACCACAAAGCGAAATCAAATTCCTGCTGCTTAAGGCATTCCTCAATTTCTCCCGGTGACAATCTGCTGGTATCAACAAATTTTTTGCCGTAAGCCCCAGCCGCTAAGGGGTCAACCTCTTTGGCGTTGAATTTAAAACGAAAAAGCTTTCGCCCGTCTTGGTTAGGCATTAATTCTATAACCTTACTGGTATCCTTGCCTTGCAAGGTAGTGGAAAAATCAGCTACTAACAGTCGTCCGCCAGGCGTGACAATGGTTTGATGTAAGGCCTGCGCGCGTTCCAAGGGACTTGAGACATACGGTTGATCATTATTCATAATCAGTTTCCCCCTCCTTTAAGAGTTTTATGAATTCTTGGGATAAATTCCGCAATCTTCTTCTGTCGTTTGCCGTTAGTGCTTTTAAAATTATTTCTCCCTGAAAATGCAGTTTTTTTAATAAAATGTAGCTTGAGCGGTTGGCGATGTTTATCTCGGTTATTAATTCGCTCATTTCCATGCTCCACAAAGAAGTAAAAACCGAATTATCGTACCAATCTCCGTTTTGTCCGCGATAATAATGGTAGAATCGGCAATTCTTAAAGAAAACAGCAAAGCGTTTTTGCTCGCTTAATTTTTTCAGAATATTGCATATCCTGCCTATGCGGCTGTCAATTATCATCTGGCAACCGGTTGAACGACTGATTAGCTTTGGTCCGGAAAGATGGAAAATGGCGATGAGTAAATCCAATATGTCAAATTTTTCAGCCGGTGTTTTATTGCGCAGTTTTGTTGGCATATGCATTACCTCCTCTGATTATCGTTGGTTTGTTAAGTTTTAATGTTCAATTGAATTATCTTACTATATTGGGGAGAAATGTCAAATAAAAACATCCCCGCGAACAGATCCGCGAGGATGTTATTTTGAGAATATTATTTTCCAAATTATTTTTTTAATTTTTTATCCCAGATGTTCCAGTCCACGATAAGACAGGAAGCAACGAAAATTGAGGAATAAGTGCCGACAAAAATACCGACCAAAAGAGCCAAAGTGAAGTTTTTGGTGCTGACTCCGCCAAATAAGTATAAACAGAGCAGAACCAGCAAAACAGTCAAAGAAGTATTAATGGAACGCACTAAAGTTTGGTTGACTGAATCGTTAACCACCTCGTCAAATTTGCCGGTATAAAATTTACCTAAATTTTCCCTGGTGCGGTCAAATACAACAATAGTGTCATGCACCGAGAAACCCATAATGGTTAGAAGCGCGGTAATAAACAAACCGTCAACTTCTATGCCGGCAAAATGACCCAGGATGGCAAATAAACCGATAACGATGACGATGTCGTGAATTAAGGCCAAAATGGCGGAAACCCCGTATTTCCAAGAAGCTACCGGTTTGGAGACCTTGCGGAAAGCAAAGGCGATGTAAAGAATAATGCCTAAAGAGGCCACGCCAATGGCCATCCAGGCCTTCTTTTGCAGTTCTTGGCCGATCACTGGGCCGATGGATTCAAATCTTAACTCCCTGGCTTGGCCGGGAAAATTATTTTCAATGGCTTGCAAAATCTGCTGGTGCTGTTCTTCGTTGACGTTTTGGAATTTTAAAATGATGTTTTTATCGCCCGATGGCTGGACAATCACTTCGCCTAAGCTAAGCGATTCAGTCGCTTTCTGAATTTCCGCGGTTTGCGGCCGATTTTCCGTAAAGGTCAGTTCCAAAAGCGATCCGCCGGTGAAATCCAGGCCCGGTTTAAGACCCCAGGCGATAATCGCCAGAACGGACACGACAAATAACAAACCGGAAACCAGATAATAATATTTGCGATTCTTAATGATTTGTAGTTTCATAATATTCTTTAATGAGAATCGTTGGTTAAATTTTTTTCTTAACGCCGTATAGCCATTTATTCTGCGCCCACTTCCATTTGGCGACTAAAAGCAGCAACTGGCGGCTGATGATAATGGCTGAAAACATGGAAACGGCAATGCCCAAAGCCAAAGTAAAGGCAAAGCCGCGAATAATGCTGGAGCCGAACCAAAACAAGACGGCGCAAGTGATTAAAGAAGAAAAATTGGAATCGCGAATTGAAGTCCAGGCGCGGCCGAAGCCGTCATCAATCGCTCTCATCAGGTCTTTGCCGGCGCGCAACTCTTCTTTCAGACGTTCAAAGATCAGGATATTGGCGTCTACGGCCATGCCAATGGACAGGATGAAACCGGTAATGCCGGCTAAAGTCATGGTTACATGGATGACTTTAAATAAAGCCAAAGAGATGACGGTATAAATCAGCAAGGCGATTACCGACAATAAACCGGGCAAGCGATAAAAGCAAATCATAAACAAAGCCACGGCCAGCAAGCCGAGAAAGCCGGCAAATAAACTTTTTTGTACCGCTTCCTGGCCTAAAGTGGCGCCTACGGTGGTTTGAGAGACCAATTTAACCGGTACAGGCAAAGCGCCAGCGTTTAAGCGTTGAGCCAGTTTTTTGGCTTCATCCTGGGTAAAATTGCCTTGAATTACGGCTTGGCCGCCCAAAATCGCCTCATTGACCTTGGGGATGGAGATAGCTACGCCGTCCAAGAAAATAGCAACCGGCTTGCCGACATTTCTGGTAGTGATATCGGCAAACAATTGCGCTCCCTCATTATCAAATTCCAAAGACACTTGCGGCACTAAAGCGGTTTGGTCGTATTCCACGGAGGCCTTCTTTAAGTTTTTGCCTGAAAGCTTGGTATTGATCCATTCCGGTTCTTGGGCGATACCCAAATCAGCCGAGGTTTTGGTTTTAAATAGAATATGCCGGACATTAACCGTACGGCTGTCTCCGGTCCCCTGCTCACCTTCCAATTTAATGATATGATAGCCGAAAGTGGTTTTGACCAAATCGGAATAAACTTCGCCAACTTTTAGTTTATTGAAAGCGACATCGTCAAACTCCGTGACAAATTGCCCCTTGGCAACGCCTTCGTACAGTCCACCATTGTCCTTACTGCCGGGATCTTCGCTGTATTGCTTGGCTAAAGCGATAAAATCGCCGCTGTTTTTGATTTGTTGCAAGATATCTACAGCTTGCTTGCGTACCGCCAAATTCATGTCGTCCAGCTGTTTTTGCTGTTCCAAGGTTAATTGTTGGGCTTGAGGATTTTCTTCTTTGAATTCCAAAAGAGGCGTTTCCCCGATCATTTTGATGGCGGAATTAATGTCGTAAACGCCGGCTAATTCCACGCTGATGCGCGGTTTGTCGCCGGATAGAGAGGTTTGGACGATGGGCTCGGAAACGCCCAAAGCATTGACGCGTCGTTCAATGACATCTTTGGCTCCGGCCAACGCGTCATTTTTGCCGGCTAAGGAAATCTGCGACAGGTCGGCGTCATAGGTTAATTGAGCTCCGCCCAGCAAATCCAAGCCCAAACGGAAAGGCAGGCCGTAAGATGACAGTTCAATTTGTTTAATATTGCGCCAAACTAACCGGCTGCTGTTATCGGAAATGTTTTTTTCCAATTTAGGGAAAATATTGAGATTAGAAACGACAGGAATGGCGGATAGGCCGGTATCCAAGGCGTTAGCTATCGGATTTTTGAAACCGATAATGTCAATGTAAGCGGTAATCAAAAATAAGACGGCAATACCAAAAAGCACCCAGCGAAGTCGGCCCCTTTGGCCGGGTTTTAGCATTTTTTCTAAGAAATTTTGCGGCATGTGTTTCTGTGGATAAGAGTTAAATAACTGGAATTATTTTAACAAAAATAATTGAAAAGGGCAAGAATTACGCTATTTGTGCCGATTAGACCCAATTTTGAGCACTTAACATTTTCAAAAAAAAGGTGTAAACTTAAATCATTGCTATTTTTAAGATAAAATTTTTAAAAGTATGTCTAACTCTTATTCTACGGTTTGGAGCCGGTGCCGTTTGGCCACAAAAAGAGCCGCTATGCGTCTGGCCATTAAAATCGTCTCCCATTTGCCTGATCAAGGCCTGGTGGCGTTATCTTATGTGGCGGAAAAACTGACTTACGGCAAGCCGGCCAAAACGGTCATTAAGCAATTCCGGGAATTAATTAAGATTAACCACCCCAGCATTGGCCTGGTGAGGAGGATTTTAAATGACACCCAACCGCAAATTCGGAAAAAACTGGTGGATAACTTGATCATCAATGGTTTTCTATTGAATCAAGAAAAAAAATTGGCGGCCACGGCTGTTGGCGAAGCCGTGCCCACCACTATTTTGATCAGCCCGACCATGCGTTGCAATCTTAACTGCGTCGGTTGTTATGCCGGTAATTACAATAAGGCCGATGACCTGACATTTTTCGTTTTTGACCGGATTATTCGGGAAGCCAAGGATATGGGCGTATCTTTTTTCACCCTTTTGGGCGGTGAACCGCTGTTTTACCCTCATTTGTTTGATATCTTAGAAAAACATCAGGACGTTTTTTTTCAGTGTTATACTAATGGCACATTGATTGACGGGGCTATGGCCGATAAAATTTCCGCTGTCGGCAACGTCTTGCCGATTTTGAGCATTGAAGGCCACGAAAAAGAAACTGATGAACGGCGCGGCGCTGGCGTTCATGAAAAAGTGCTGAAAGCCATGGATATCCTCAAGAGCCGGAAAATTCCTTTTGGTTTTTCCGTTGCCGTTACCAATAAAAACGCCGAACTGATTTCCAGCGATGAATTTATTGACGACATGATCAAACGCGGCGCTTACCTGGGTTGGTTTTTCCTCTATATGCCCGTGGGCAAGGGCCCGGATTTAAGTTTGATGCCGACTCCGGCCCAAAGACGGATGCTGGTGGATCGCGTTGCTCATATCCGCGAGACCAAGCCATTGTTTATTGTTGATTTTTGGAACGACGCGCCGTTTGTCGGCGGCTGCATTGCCGGCAAGGAATACGTGCACATCACCTCCAAAGGCGATGTGGAGCCGTGCATCTTTACTCATTTCGCTGTGGACAATATAAAGGATAAGTCGCTCAAAGAAGTGATGAACTCGGATTTTTTCCGCGATTTGCGCCGCCGCCAGCCCTATAATGAAAATTTGTATATGCCTTGCATGTGGATTGATAATCCCGAGGTCAGCCGCGAGGTCATCGCCCAGTTTCATGCCTACCCCACTCACGAGGGCGCTGATGATGTGTTGGTTAAAGAGGAGTTGAAAGCCGGCGTTGACGCTTATGCAGCCAAGATCAAAGAGATTTACGATCCGCTCTGGGAGAAGATGAGCCAGCCGAAAAAATAATTAAAAGCAAAACCTCGGAATCAGCTTCCGAGGTTTTTGAATGTTCTTTTTTACTACTAACTACTAGTACCGACTTAGTACCAGTTATATTTTTCGATTAGTCGGTACTTCCAAGATTCTTCGAATTTTGATAATTTGGTGGATTCGCCATCGCAGTATTCCATGGTTTGGAGTTTTTCATACTGTCGTTCTAATATATAAACAGCAACTCCTATTAGGAATATCATAAATAACGCCGGCTCCCAAAATAAAGTGATGATGTCGGCGCTTTTCTTGCTAATCTTTTCCCCTACTTCGCTTACTTCGAGTAACGCCGAAGTTAAAACCATTCCCTCAAAGTGAACGATAATAATAATACCAATAATTATCCCGACAATCAGAGTGTACAACATGAAATATTCTCCCTTTATTGTTTCTACGCCGTTTAATGTGCTTTACTGATGTATTCAGTAAATTATATTATTATACACCATTGGCAAAATTTTGTCAAGGTGTAATAATAATTTTGTTTAAAGTTAGCTATTTTATTGGGAACAGGCCTTACTTGTACCTTTGCGGTATGGCTTGATTTATATGGCCAGTGCCATTTCCACCAAGCGGTTGGAATAGCCCCATTCATTGTCATACCAAGCCAGGATTTTGACCAAGTTGCCGTCAACCACGCGGGTATATTTCAAATCCACAATGGCGGATTGAGTGGTGCCGATAACATCAGAAGAAACTAACTCGTCATCATCCTCGGCAACAGCTAAGATGTTTTTATACAAAGGATGAGAGGCCATTTTCCGGAAGGCGTCATTAATCTCCTCAACGGTTACGTTCTTCTTGAGTACGGCGGTAATATCGGATAGTGAACCGCAGATTACGGGCACGCGGATGGAGATGCCGTCAAATTTATTTTTTAGGTCGGGGATGACCAGAATAGCGGCTTTGGCCGCGCCCGTTGAGGATGGCGCCATATTGGCGGCGCCGGCTCGGCCGCGCCTTAAATCCTTGGCGTCAGGGCCGTCAACGAGGCGTTGGCTGGCGGTGTAAGCGTGGATCGTGGACATAATTGACTTCTCTACCCCGAATTTGGAATGCAGGATTTGCATCACCGGCGCGATGCAATTGGTGGTGCAGGAAGCGTTGGAAACGATTTTGTCTCGCCCGATTATTTTTTTGGTTAATTCAGTGCCGAAAACCAGAGTCGTAACTTCGTCCTTGGCCGGCGCTGACAGGATGACTTTTTTGGCTCCGGCTTGCGCGTGTTTCTTCAAGTCCTCGGCTTTTTCAAAAACCCCGGTGCACTCCAGGACCACGTCAACCTTGTATTTTTTCCAGGGCAATTTAGCCGGATCTTTTTCGGCGAAAACCGGAATTTTTTTGCCGCCGACAATAATGTTTTGTTTGTCATAAGCGACTTTTTTGCCGTAACGGCCGTAAACCGTGTCATATTTGAGCAAATAAGCCAAAGTGCGGGTGTCGGTCAGATCATTAATGGCGACAATTTCCGTTCCTCTTTTTTCCAGAGCGATTTTAAGAGCGCAACGGCCGATACGGCCAAAGCCGTTAATGGCTATTCTCATAAATTTGTAGTTAGTTAGCTTGATTTGTTGGTATTATAGCATGAAAGCCGGAAATTAAAAAATAGAGAGATGCAGAGATTGGGGTTTTTAAAAAAAATCGACCCAGCGGCAGAACCACGGGGTCGATTTATCCAATTAATCTTTGGTTATGGGAACTTCCACAATTACCGCTTTGTCTTGATCGCGTTCTTTGTCCAACTCTACGTCCACGCTGCAACGCAAAACGTGCCAGCCCACGACCGCCCCGCGGCCATGTTTGGTTTTGACTTTAGTGCCCAACGCCGGCAATTTGGCGATTAAATCCTGATAGTATGATTCTTCATAAGCCAGACAGCATTTGAGGCGGCCGCAGATGCCGGACAAACGTTCGGCCCCGCGATGCACGATCTGTTGGTCTTCGGCGAAATCGGAAGAAACGTTGCCGAGTTTTTTCAGGTGGCTGCGGCAGCATTGGCCCAAGCCGCAAGAACCGACATCCCCCACTAATTTGGCCTCATCCCGAACGCCGATTTGCTGCAAACGTATCACGCGGTTGAATGTCCGGCTCAATTCCTTGACCAGCTCGCGGAAATCAATCCGGCCGTCGGCAATAAAAGCGAAAGACAGACGTTGGCCGTCCAAAGAAAAATGCGCGTCAACTATTTTCATTTCCAAATCGTAACGCTTGACCGTTTCCCGGCAATCTTGAATAACCTTGTCCTTGTCCTGGCGATTCTTTAAAAGCGCTTCCCAATCGTCGGTTTTAGCCAGGCGTTCCACGCTGTTAGAGACGGCCTTGGCTTCTTCTTCGCCCACTTCTTTGAGTTCCACGATTTTTCCCGCTTCTTCGCCGTATTCGGTGTTGATAACGGCAAAATCACCGATAGATAAAGTCAGGCCGCCAGTATTGGCGGCGCTGAGCTTTTCCCATTGGTTTATTTCAACTGTGGCGATAATCATAACGGCTGATTAGCGGCGTTAGCAAGCAGGCGCGCTTTCCAAAACGTATTTGGCCCAATTGATGATTTTGGCTTCACCCAAAAGGTCTTTAATTTTTTTACTGTCGTCTTTAATGAAAACTTGGTTAAGCAGACAGTTTTCTTCGTAAAACTTATTTAATTTGCCTTCAATGATTTTATCCCAGATTTGTTCGGGTTTGCCTTCGCCCTTGAGCTGTTCGCGATAAATTTCTTTTTCTTTTTCTATCACGGCGACATCAACGGCAGACGGTTCCAGCCAGCGCGGGCTCATAGCGGCAATTTGCATGGCAATATCATTGGCCAGCGCTTCAGTCCCGCCGGTTAAAACGCAAATGCCAGCCACTTTGCGGTTGGCGTGGATATAATGCCCCACAATCTCGCCTTCGTAAACGCCAAAACCGGAGAGTTGCATGTTCTCCCCCACTTTCATTACCAGTTCTTTGAGTTGGCTTTCCGCCCAAGCTTTAAATTCTTCCGGCTGGGAAACCAAAAGCTTTGCCGCAAAATTTTGAACGGTAGTACGGAAATCGTCGGTGCGGGAGACGAAATCGGTTTCGCAAGCCAACGCCACAATGGCGCTTTTTTTGCTGTCGCCGGAAACGGCAATGACGCCTTCCTTGACGGCGCGGTCGGCTTTTTTGGCGGCTTTAATCTCGCCTTTTTTCCGCATGATTTCCACGGCTTGTTCCAGATTGCCGCCTGCTTCTTCCAAAGCGGCCTTGCAATCGCCTAAACCGGCGCCGGTTTTTTCGCGGAGTTGGGAAATGAGCTTGACGTCTATGGACATATGATAAAAGTTTAAAATCTATTTAAGAGCTTAAAAACCTGAAAACTAACGTTGTGATTAATTTTTAGTTTTTTCCTTATCCTGCCTCACTTTGCCGAAATTAATGGCTTCGGCGATAACGCGAGTTATCAGGTCAATTGAATTGATGGCGTCGTCGTTAGCCGGAATCGGATAAGTGAACAGATCGGGATTGATATTGGTATCGCACGGCCCGATAATCGGGATTTTGCGTTTTTTGGCCTCTAAGACCGCGGTTTTTTCGCGTTTGGCGTCAAGAATAAAAACCGCTTCAGGCAAGCGATTCAAATTTTCCAGTCCGCCGACCATTTTGTCCAGGCGTTCTATTTCTTTGCTGATCATCACTTGTTCTTTTTTGGTGTATTTGGCCAGGGCGCCGGAATCGCGCTGTTCTTTCAGGGAGCGGTATTTTTTTATCAGTTTTCCGACATTGGCAAAATTAGTGAACAGCCCGCCGACCCAGCGTTCCTTGATGTAAGGCATGCCGGCTTGTTGGGCGTATTTTTCAATCAACGGTTTGGCTTGGCTTTTGGTGCCGACAAAAAGAATGTTGCCGCCGTTCTCGCCGATTTTTTCGGCGAACTCGGCCGCTTCTTTGAGTTTGGCCAAAGTTTGCTCCAAATCAATGATATGGACTCCGTTGCGTTCGGCAAAGATGAACGGTTTCATCTTGGGGTGCCAGCGGCCTTTCTGATGGCCGAAGTGAACTCCCGATTGCAGGAGTTCCATTAATGTTGGTAAATTCATAATTTTTCCTTTCTTTCTTTGCAGCCCTTAATCCGCGGCTAAGCCGCAGATTGGCCCGATTTTGGTTGGTCTTAATATTACGGGCAAGGATTAATTCGGGGCTGTTGTTTATTAGTAAAAATGTATTAAAAGATTATCATAAATCGGCGGATAAGTCAAATCTTTGATTAAAAATTAATGATGTCTGCCCTGTCACGGAGCCGCTTTAAATAAAAAAGCCACTCCTTAGCGGGAGTGGCGGTAAATGAACGGTTTTGGCCCTGGTCAGTTGCTTGGCCAATTTTTGTCGGCCGGCCACTCGGTGATGTAAACACCGTCAGTCATGAGGCCGGCTTCGCTTAGACGCAATTGCGTGTTTAAGGAAATAACTTCAATAATGCGTCTTCTATGTTGCGACAGCTCCTCCGACATGCCGGCCATAATACTGCCGGCGCTCTCCATTCCCGGGTTGGCAAAAACAGAACAAGTCGTTTCCGTCGGCAAACATTCAGCCAGCGCCGCTACGGCCTCTTTTTTAATAATGTCAATGAGATACTCTTCAAGTTTTTCCTGCCGCTGGAAAACTATAAGATTCCTCAAATAATCTTCATCTCTGGTTAGAGCGTAGCTGGCGGCCAATCTCAACTTACTTTCGCCGAGCGACGCTTCAACCGCCAAATCATTTTTGGCGGCGGCTATGCCCTGGGCGTACTTTTTGGTGAACAGGTTGACGAATCTGTGATTATAAGTCAGCAATTCATCGTTGCCGTTGAGGGCGAAACGTCTGTAAAATTCCCCGTCGGATCGGTTGACAAGAATAATCGAACTACTTTTACTATTTAAATTACTGCTTAAATATGACGGGGTTTTAAAAGTTATAAAAATTGACATAACAAGAATTGCAATGAAAAATGCCATAACCGCCGGCTTACCCTTGTTGTCTGTTACGGAATCCACTATCCCAGCTATTATTACTGCTAGCAACAAAATACAGAGTATTAAAATGCATACTTCAGCCATATTCCAGAAAAACCCTGATAAGAAAAGCAAATAAATTACCATAGCGATAGCGGCAATGATTATGCCCCAGGGAATAATTGCCTTCCAAATAAAATACAACAGATCTTCACCATTTTCGCAGAACCAATTTTTTATTCCCTTGGCTATCAGGGCAAAGCCGCAGAATAGCCAGCCCAAAATCAGGCCGATAGGGCTGAAGATTTTCTTTAATGTTTGCATCGTCTTGTTGGGCGGTTTTAGCAACGCTCTGGCCTGCGACAAACTGACGATTTTGTTGGATATCAATGAAGCGATCAACCTTTCATATCGCGAGTTCAAAGACGGCAGAAGTTCAGCTTGCCAATCAGTTCCCGTGGCTAAGTAGAATAACGTGAGTCCCAGCTGGTGGAAAGATTCGCGCACATCCTTGACCGGAGTTGCTTGGCCGTAATCGACTTTATTGTCATCATCAATAAAAATATTTCCCGCTTCATACCTAACTAATTCTCTTTTTTCTTTCAGGCGCGTTTCTATGTCTTTCAACAGTTCCGAGACAATGACATATAACAAGTCATCGCCCAATTTGACTTCGTAGCGTTTCTTTCCCATGGCGCTGTTCTCCTTTATGGTTGTGTAACAGTCGTTCCGGTTAAAGTTTAAGGCCCAAATTGTAAAGTGCTTGTTAGCTGTGTAACAATATGGCAGGTTAGCATGATTTTATAAGAATGTCAAATAGCGCAACAGAATATAGCCCCGGGCAAGCCCCGGGGTAATAGTGGAACTTGCGTACTAACAGCTCGGCAAGCCGAGCAGTATTTGACTATATTGGCGTCGCTCGCTCGGAATCCAGCGCTTTGAAGCGCTGGTTCGCTCGCTTACTAGCCAATAAAAAAGCCACTCCCCTCAAGGAAGTGGCGGTAATGAACTGTGTTATTTGGTTTCTCGTTCAGCCGTTATTTTGGCTGCCGGACCGAGTGAATCGCAGAGCGCCTATTTCCCGAGCGTCTCCCCTAATTTTCCCGACTCCTTGATTTCAATGTAGTTGTATTGATCCTTGAATTGTTCGCGCAGCCGGTCTTGGATATCAGCCATAATTTTCTGGCGTTGCTTCACCAGCAAAGTTTGCCGTCGGGACAAGAGTTCGTTTCTGACCAGACGGACGGTAACTTCGCGTATGACCTGGTAATCATTCTTTGATAATGTGCCATCCGCGCCTTTAGCTTCAACGGTTATGCCGTTAAGTTCTTGTTCAATCGCCGCGCGGGATTTAATGGGAGTATCGCTTTCGGCCATAGCTTTTATGGTTGCGGCTTGGCCGGCGACAATCAGCTCTTGCTCCAAATCGGCTTGCGTTTGCTTGTTTTTCATCATCCGTTTCCAGTCGTTTTCAAATGTCGCCTGGTCGGTGATGGCATACTTGATCCAAAAGCAAAATTTTTCCCCGTCTTCCTTCTCGGCCAGCGGCGCTTCTACCAGGATGTCCTCGCGTTGGGTAATTATGCCCGGCGCGTAACTCCTGACAAATAAATTAACGCATCTACCTTCGTAATGCGGAATGTAGTTCCGGTCGTTTGCGTCAGCTATTCGGCCGATCAAATTTCCGCTGGAACGGTCAACTACCACTAAGGGATTGAGCTGGATATCAGCTGTCGGGGCCTCAAAGATTTCATAAACTGAAAGAGAGGCAACCAAGATTAAAAAGATGATCCAGCCCCAAAAAATACAATCGTCCTCACATGTGCCATCAGTAATGATGTGTAATATCATTACTGATACAGCCCCCAACATAATGGAGACAGTTATAATTAATAAGCCGCAACCGATGGTCATCGGACCGCCGAAATAAATAATATTGACAAAAGCCAGACAAATGAACGAGGCAATGGCGACAATAATCAGCGCTATATACATAATCAACGTGAATTCACGTTTTATGAATTTCAGGAATTTCACCGCTTTGGCCGCGGCCTTTTTTGTTTGCGAATAAACGTTGCCGGCATTAATCCTTAGCCATTGAAAAGCCATGACCGCTCCCCGACCGATTAAAGCAACGAGCCAAAGCATGGCTATGGCTGTCAGCGTCAAAATCCGGTCGCCGAATTTTTTTATGGCTGTCGGCGGTTTGAGCATGGCTTCCACTTGAGGCAAGCTGGCCGCCGATTGCGACAAGAGCAGCTCAAGAAGCGGCCACAGTTCCGATTCAAACGGCTTATAAACGAAATTGCTCTTGTTGTAGGTTGATTGGCCCGTGGCCAAGTGATACAAAGCGACGCCTAAAGCGTAAAGCCCCTCGCTAACGCTGTCAACGGTCTTGATTTTACCTGAGTCCTCGTGGCAAACTTTGCCCGCGCTATTGATAAAAATATTTTGCGGATCAAAGGCAATGTAAATGCCATTATCCGTTTCTTTCTTAAAGCGCTCAAAAATAAATTGAGCAACTTTCCATAAGTCGCCATCAAGCATCAATCTGCCTGTTTTTTTCATGACGTTTCTCCTGTTGTGATTTGGCATGCCGGTTGAAGCCGCGTGATTTGGATTTGGCACAAAAGTCCCTGAAAGTTGTCGGCCAGCGAAGCCGTGATCAAGTCGCCGATTTTTGGCGCCGCTTGTTGGAATTTGCCGTTGTACAAATTGATCAACGCGTTCCGAGCGCGGCAGTCAGCTTGATCTTGAACGGCCTCGATCTCTTCCGCTGACAACAAGCCGTCAGGATCCTTGATTGACACTTCCAAATCGGCGAGCTTTTTACTTAATTCAGACCCCAAAGGCATTTCGTTTCCCACTTGTTCTTTTATCGCCTGACTTTGCCTTAACAGGCAATCCGCAATGGCTGTTTTAACCTCATCGTCCGTTTTCCAGATTTTTGAGGCCGCGTCGTAGGTTTGGCTTAAGCTGTAATAAATGGTTGCCACGCCGATTTCTTCGCCCGCTTCCGGAGTGCCGGTGGCGCAGAAAAGCGGAATCACTACTGCGCATTCGGGACGCAAGCCGAAAGCCGGTTTATACTTGAACGGATTAATGAAAGTATTGGTAAATTGCTTGCCCTCTGAAACGTCAGTGGCCAGCGAGCCGCAATATTGGCCGGTTTGGCGGTTGACACAGATTAAATTGTCCGGGGTTTTGTTATCCCTAGTACAGTATGATAGCGGATTGAGAAAAGACATGACGGTTATAGTAACAAAAAAAACCGTTTCAAAAGTGAGTAGGCCGATATTCAACCCCCAATCATAATTACTGGACATATCTGCGGTCATCGCGCCGCCAAAAACACCCAAAAGTATACTGATAAACAGTGCGAACACAAACATAAAAAACACGCTGCCTGCTATTTGATAATAGCTAATATTTAATCCGATATACCATTGGCAACTTAATACTACCAGAACGCCCACTATAAAGTAACAAATCTTAAGCCAGTGCTGTTTTAGCCGTTTAATCTGTCGGGCCAAGTGCTGCCGGATCAAGCATTTGTTTATAAATCCGACTGAACCGTTGATCGCCTTTTGGCCTTGCGCCGCCAGCAGAGGCAGAAGCCCCCACAGCCCGCCGATAATCAGACAGAGCCAGTTTACCAGCGGTTTGGTTTTTCGCGCCAGTTTTTTTATTCGGCTGGGCCGGATAAGCAGTTCCTCGATCTGTTTGAAACTGACCGCTTGCCCGGACAACAATAATTCCACCAGCGGCCACAAATCCGATTTAAACGGTTCATAGCGGGCGTCTTCGGCGCGCAAAGTCGGATCGTTTATTTCTGATTTGCCCGTAGCCACGTGATACAGAGTAACGCCCAATGAATGAAGCGCCTCGCGAATGTTTTTGATCCGCGTCGTCGGCAAAGTGTCATAGACGACTTGCCGGCCGCTATCAATGAATATCGTATCCGGATCAAAGCATAATATCGCGCCATTGTCCGCCGCTTCGCGCAACATTTTAGTCAAAGCTTGCGCGATGAGAAACAAATCTTCTTCCCGTTGCCAGATTTCCATGAGTTCTCCTTTGGCCTTTTGGGCCGTTTGCTTGCTGATTCAATCAATGTTTTTAAATTTTCAAGGTTCCAGTCCGGTTACTTCCGGAATACAAAATCTTAGCATATTTTAGATAAAATGTCAATATGTTGACATTTTGGCTAAAATCAGATATAATTAGCCATATTATCAATTAACGTATTAAGCGTTTATGAAAAAAGATGTCCATCCCCAGTATTTTACCCAAGCTAAGGTTATCTGCGCCTGCGGCAATGTTTTTAATGTCGGATCAACCCGTGAGGAAATCCATGTTGAAATCTGTTCCGCCTGCCATCCGTTTTACACCGGCAAACAAAAATTAGTGGATACGGCCCGTCGCGTTGACAAATTCGTCAAGCGCGCTGAAGCCAAGTCCGTTAAAGCCGGAGGCAAGAAAGTCAAAAAGGAAAAACAGAAAGCCATCAAGGCGGCCAAAAAAGCCGAGCAAGAAGGAGTTAAAATAGTCAAAAAATAACTGTGCTAATAAAGGACTCGTTATTATTGGCGAGTTCTTTTATTTTTATGTATAATTAGAGCAGATGAAGCGTGTAAGACGTAACAAGCAATACGTAATGAGTAACAGGTAATTGTTATTTATTTTACTTATTACTTATTACTTTGTTACTTATTACGTATTATCATAATGTATGCAAGATAAATTGCAACAATTGCAAATCAGATTTGAGGAATTAGAGCGCCTGCTGCAGCAGGACGCGGTGATTAATGATCCCGCCAAAATCAAAGAAGTGTCGCAGGAGTACGATGATTTAAAGGAAATTATCGCCGCCAAAAAAGAATTGGACAAAGTCAGCGCCGAATTAATCGGCGTAGAAAAAATGCTGGAAGAAAATAAAGACGATCAGGAATTATATAAAATATCACTGGAAGAAAAAACCGCTTTGGCGCGGCAGAAAGAGGAAGCGGAAAAGTTGATTAAGTCGCTGTTAGTCCCCAAAGATCCGGCCGACAAAAAGAACGTGATTGTGGAAATCCGCGCCGGCGCCGGCGGCGATGAAGCGGCGTTGTTTGCGGCCGAGCTGTTCCGCCTGTATAACCGCTACGCGGAAAGGCATAATTGGAAAGTCAAATTGATTTCCGACAATCGCATCGGCCTTGGCGGATTTAAAGAAGTGATTTTTGAAATTACCGGCAACGGCGTTTACGGCCGATTGAAGTTTGAAAGCGGCGTGCATCGCGTTCAGCGCGTGCCCGAGACCGAGAAGAAGGGCCGCGTGCATACTTCCACTGTTACAGTCGCTGTTTTGCCGGAAGTGGAAGAAGTGGATATGAGAATAGAACCCAAAGACCTCCGCATTGATACTTTTTGCGCCGGCGGCCACGGCGGCCAGTCGGTTAATACCACTTATTCGGCCGTGCGCATCACCCACTTGCCCACCGGACTGGCGGTTTCTTGCCAGGACGAACGCAGCCAATTGCAGAATCGGGAGAAGGCCATGTTGGTTTTGCGTTCCCGTTTGTACGACTTGAAACGCCAGGAAGAAGAAGCCAAGCTCTCCGCCGCGCGCAAATCGCAAATCGGCACGGGCGACCGAAGCGAGAAAATCCGCACTTACAACTTTCCCCAGGATCGCATTACCGATCATCGCATCAACGAGAATTTTTCCAATATCCCCGGCATCATGGATGGCGATTTGGACAGGATTTTGGATCAACTGAAAGAATTTTACGATGTCCAAGCCATTAACGGCCAGGAATGAAGAATAATCGGGCAAACTTAAAAGCGTTCTCCTTGGAGAACGCTTTGTTCGTAAGGTGCTTAATGGCGGTTATCGGCGCTGTCGGGTGAATTTTTCCGCGGCCGGAGCTGAATGGCATCATCAAGTTTTAAGCGTTTGCGCGTAGGTTGACAATGCGCCACCAGAAGCAGCGCCCGGTTGCTTTCCAGCCGGCTTCCCCAACGCAACTTACACAGTCCAATGAGATATTCGGCATGGCCGTCCTGAAACGCCGGCGACTCGTGAATGGCTCGGAGCGGGCGCCATTTCTCGTCAGTCAGAATTAAAATGCTGTTTTTGTAAGGCGAGACGCGGAAAAGACGGATAAGATAATCAATTTTTCCGGCATAGTGCATTAGCGAGAATAACCACATCCAGTATTGATGGGACTCGTCGTCTTGAATCGGTTCATTGCTTAGGCGACAAGTCATAGCCACAGCCGGCGGTAGTTTGAATTCTTTTATGAGAATTGAACGCGGGATTTTGGCATAATTAATGCTGGTAAGGCACAGGGCTGATTTTATTTCTCTGCTTGGCTGTTGGCCGGTTGCCCTGGCCTCCCAAAATTCAACTATGGCCTTCAGATAACCACTAATAGTTTGCCTGTATTCCTCAAGGGCGTCACTGCAACCGCAAGACATGATTAATTCCTCCTTTGCCTGTCGTTTTTAACGTTATATTTTATATGTTAAAGTCCTATATTTATAAACAGCATGTTATCATTTTTACTTTTTTATGTCAATAAGCGAAATATTGCGGCCAGCCGTTAAAAAATTGAAAAATCGGAATATTATCTCCGCCGAGCTTGATGCGGAATTGCTTTTGGCCTTTGTTTTGGCTCGGCCGCGCGAATATGTTCTGGCGCATCCGGAATTTAAGTTGACCGCCAAGCAATTGAATAAGTTTAAAAATTTATTAAAACGCCGGATTAATTATGAACCGATAGCATATATTTTGGGCCGGAAAGAATTTTTTGGCTTGGAATTTAAGGTGAACAAAAATGTCTTAATCCCCCGCCCCGAGACCGAAACGCTCTGCGAACTGGCCATTGAATTTATCCGCGCCAACAAGATTAAGAAAATCGTTGATGTGGGCACGGGCTCGGGCGCCATTGCCTTGGCCGTAAAAAAATCCTTGCCCCAAATGGAAGTCCTGGCCGTAGACGATTCGATCTCGGCCCTGCTTCTGGCCAGGCAAAATGCCAAGCTGCATAAATTTAAAATCAATTTTCTTAAAAGCGATTTAGTGAAAAACATTCCTGATCACTGGCTGGCCGGGTCAGTAATCGTTACCAATCTCCCCTATCTGGATCGGGCGACGATAAAAAAATATTCTAAGTCGCTTAAGAAGCAATTGGCTCATGAACCGCCAGGAGCTTTATTTGCCGCTAGCCATGGCACTGCGGCGTATGCCGGATTATTCAAGCAACTGGTTGCTCGCCCGGTCAAGCCCCGCGCTGTTTTTTGCGAAATCGGTCCTTGCCATTGGCAGGAGTATTACAAGGTAGCGGAAAAGTATTTTCCGGCTACTGCGATAAAAATCGAACCGGATTTAGCGGGTAAAAAGAGATGTTTGATTATTGAATTTGATAATTAATTTGATTTGAATTGTATTCAATAAATGCGAGCATAACAAAATCTTGTGCGATTTTATGCGGGAACGACCAGAAAAGTTTTGCAAGCCTGCCTGCCGATTCTTCGCTTTACTCAGAATGACATACATAAAAAACAACCTACTTACGCAGGTTGTTTTTTATGTAGAAATTATTTTTTATCCTTGCCTTCTTCAGCGGCTGAAGCGTCGGGAGCCGCAGTTTCGCCTTCCGCCGGGACTTCGCCCTCAACTGCCGGAGCGGCCGCCGGGACCTCTTCCACTTCAATCTTGGGTCTGGCTACGTTGACCACGGCATCTTGCGGGTGGTGATGCAATACTTCTAAGGTTGCCGGAATCTTCAAATCAGCCAAGGTGATAACATCGTCAAAAGTGTTTAAGGGAGTGATATCAACTGAAATTTCATGGACTAAATCAGTCGGCAGACAGCGAACTTCCAATTCGGAAATATTATGCACTAAAACCCCGGCGTCTTCCTTGACAGCGCGGGATTCGCCGATAAAATTCAAAGGAATGGTGGCGTGCATTTTTTCTTTCATATTCACCCGATGCAAATCAGTATGGGTAATGCGGCCCTTAACCGGTTCAAATTGTACTTCAGAAACGATAGTTTTAATCGGCGCTCCTCCGTCAACGCTTAAATCAATAATCGTGCTCTCGCCGGCTTCTTTAAGTACCTTTTCAAATTCAATGTAATTAAGCTCTAAGTTCTGGTTGGCTTGGCCGTGGCCGTAAATTACAGCCGGGATTGATCCCCGATCCCTTAGGGCCTGGACTTTTTTACCCGATTCTTTGCGGGTTTTAGCGTTTAAATTCAATGTCATAGTAAAGGTTAATTCGTAATAACCAGGTTACTTTAGCATTAAATTATTTTTTTGTCAAATTAACAATGCCTGATCGCCCATACGACAAATAAACTGTTTTAGAGCAAGAAAAAAAGCCCCGCTAATTGGAGCTTTATTTGGTTTGGTAAAAGGTGCTGATTAATCGGCGGAAGCGGAGGGCTCGGTGTTGGCATCTGCGGCCGGAAAGGCGCTATATTTGATCATAGCCGTTCCTGAACTATCGTCAGGGAAAATTCCATAAAGAGTTGTTAGGTTTGATTGGTCGGGCAAACGCCGGGGTCTTCCTCTCTTTAGTCGCCGAGGAAGAGGAAAGAGTTGTTCATCGGATGGATCATCGGCCGGAGATTGTTCCTGGAGGGGAAAACCATTGTTTAGTTGCTCAATTAATACCTGATCGGGCGTTTTAAAGATCACCTCTTGTTTTTCGTGATCATAATCGGCAAATAACCGGTTAAAAGCAAAAATAATTCGCAGATTTTCATCAAGCAGGACGCCATAGTCGCAAACAATTTCTTCGGTGCCAAGAATCTTACTGACTAAATTAGCCATCTTGGTTTCTTCGGGGTAAACGGCCATAAATTCTTCGGCCAGTTTAGTTTTGCCTCGCATGATAATCAAATAACAATCCTGCGCCTCCCCATCCGTGGGATCTTGAGAATCTTGACGGCCTGGCAGTTTTACCTTGACTCGATGATTTTGCAAGTCAAACCGTAAAAAAGAAAGAGCGTTACCGCATGTCAGATTGTTCATTTTTTCTCCTTAATTTGGTTGCCGATTGCCGTTTAAATTAATTGAATAAGCTACGGATGCAACAGAATGGCGCTTGTCCGAATTTATCAAAATGAGCCAAGGCCATGGATTTGCATCCGCCTTGGCACCAGGAATACTTCTGGCAGTTTTTGCATATCCCCGCCGCTTGGCAGATTTTATCATCCCGAAATAATCTCATAATTCCATTGTCTTGCCGCCAAATTTCTTTTAATGTTTTCTGCCGTATATTGCCTAAAATAAAACGTTCATCCATTAGTGATAAGCAGGGCAAAACATTGCCGCAGGCATCAATCCCTATGGTCTGTTTGCCGGCCGTGCAGCCCGGCCAACCCGGACCGCGCAATAGAGTACAGTCATAACCGAAACAATCGGCCGCTCTGATATCTAAACAGGATTGATAAATATTACGCAGCTTTATTAAGGCAAGGCAAATTTCGCGGAATATTTTTTCATCTATTGCTAACTCGCTGTTATCTTTAGCTCGCCCGATAGGTGAAACCAGCTGAACTTGCCAGCCGGAAGCCCCGACCTTATGCAGCAGCTTGGCCAACTCCGGCAGTATCGCGTAATTCAGGCGACTGACAGTGGTAATGGCGGCAACCCGCAGACCTGCGGCCTTGGCCGTAGCGATGGCGTTTAGCGCCATTAGCCAGGAACGGTTATTGCCACGGATATAGTTATGTATGGCCGAATTGCCATCAACGGAAACGCCAAGAGTGCGGGCTCCCGCGTCTTTGAGTCGCTTAGCCAGATTATCGGTCATGGTTAAGCCGTTAGTGATTAAGGCGAAACCGATATTTTTTTCTTGCAGGCCGTCAAGCAGTTGCGGAAAATCATCTTTAATGGTTGTTTCACCGCCGGACAGTGTTAACTGTTTTAAGCCCAGTCCCCGTAATTGATCAAAGACCAGCAGCCATTCTTTAGCTGTCAACTCGTTGGCTTTAGTGTTTTTTACGCAATTAGAACCGCAATGTCGGCAATTGAGATTGCAACTTGCGGTCGTTTCTACTACCGCGTTAGTGATTTCTTCAAACAATAGATCACCCTCCTTCCCGTATTTTGTTGAGTTATTAAAATGTAAAGAACTCTTGATATTGTATATTATCTTAAAAAAAATAAGCTTGTCAAGCGGCGCGACGGCCGTATCGGGCGATGGATAAGTTGATGCCGATAAGTATCATCATGGTCAGTAAAAAGCTGCCGCCGTAAGAAACTAACGGCAAAGAAATTCCGGTTACCGGCAACAGGCCGACGCACATGCCGATATTGATGAAAACATGGAAAAAAACCAGCGCGGCTGTCAGCAGCGCGATAAACATGCCCAAATCGTCAGGCGCGCGCGCGGCAATGCGGTATAAGCGGAAAAAGAACAAACTGAACAAACTTAAAACCATACAAACGCCGACAAAACCGATTTCTTCAGCTATGACAGAGAAAATAAAGTCAGTTTGGCTTTCCGGAATGAATTTCAATTGGCTTTGGCTGCCAAAGCCCAATCCCCGGCCCATGAGTTTTCCGGCGCCGACCGCGATGATTGACTGGCGCACGTTGTAGCCCCGGCCTTGCGGATCCAAAGCCGGATTGATAAAGGTAAAAATGCGGTCTTTTTGGTAATCTTGGAAAATGAAAAACCAGGCGCCAAGCAAGGAAGCGATAATTAAACCGAAGATCAAGAAAAATTGCCAGCGTTTTTGAACAATCAGCAGGAAAGCCGTTAGCCAGATGAAAAATAACACCATGGCTGAACCGAAATCGGGTTGCAGGGCAACCAAAAATAACGGCACCGCCACAATGGCGCCCAAAAATATCAAGTGCCAGAATTTATACAGCGTTCGGCTGTAGCGGCTGCAAATATCAGCTAAAACGATGATCAAAAATACCTTGGTCAATTCTACGGGCTGAAAGCTCATGAAGCCAAGATCAAACCAGCCGCGGGCGCCGTTAACCACTTGGCCCAAAGGAGTTAAAACCAAAATCAGCAGCAGGATGGACGCGGCATAGCCGATCCAGCCGATATAACGGAAAACGCGGTAGTCCAAAAAAGAAATCACGCCGGCCGCGCCCAAGGAAACGAAGAGCCAGAGGATTTGCTTGCGGAAATTATCAAATTCGCCTAAGCCGCGGCCCAAGGCGACGCTGTAAATGGCGGCCAAACCGAAAAGCATTAAAAAAATCGAGCTGGCCAAAAGCCACCAATCGATTTTTTTGAATAAATTTGTAATTAATGTCTGCATTGCTTGTTGTCAAATATTGCCTTCTATTCGTGCCTTAAGGCGGCGATGGGATTCATATTGGCCGCCTGGCGCGCCGGGTAATAACCGAAGATCAGTCCGACGGCGCCGCAGAAACCGAAGGCGATGGCGATGGATTGCGGCGGCAAAATGAATTGCCAACTGTAACCCAAAAGGCCTGCGGCAAAACTGATCAGATAAGAAGCGCCAATGCCGGCAATAATTCCCAGGGCCCCGCCAAGCAAAGTGATTATAACCGCTTCATAAAGAAATTGCCAGAGGATCTGGCCCTTTTTGGCGCCGACGGCTTTGCGCAAGCCGATTTCAAAAGTGCGTTCCGAAACCGAGACATACATGATATTCATGATGCCCACGCCGCCGACGAGAAGCGAAATGCCGGCGATGGCGATTAACAGCAAGGTGATGCCGTTAAAAATCGTGTTGATCATGTCCCGGGCTTCGGTCATGGTGGTAACGGAAAAGTCGTCATACTTGGGGTCGTCGATTTCGTGGCGAGTGCGCAAGAGATAAACAATATCATCGGCTGTTTGGTCTTCTTTGCCGGTGTCGATGATATTGGCGGTAATAGTTTGGATGTAATCAATGCCCATGACGATTTTTTGCAAGGTTTTGACCGGCACATAAGCCAATTGGTCAAAGTCAAAACCGAAAGTAGCGCCGGCTTCATCCATGACGCCGACAACGCGGAATTTGTTGCGGCCGATTTTAATATCCTGTCCGATGGGATTTTGGTTACCGAATAATTTAGCTGACAGTTTGCTGCCCAGCACAACGACGCGCGCCAGTTCATTGTTTTCGTCTAAAGTGAAGAAACGCCCGGTTTTGACTTTGGTTTTGCCCATCTCCACGTAAGCCGGCAAGGTGCCGATCAAATTGACGGATTTTTGCTGGTCTTGAAAGGACACCACTTCCTGATCCATGATCATGGGATAATAGGCCTCAATATTGGGCAGTTTGCCTATGGCCTCGGCATCGTCCATAGTCATAGTGGTAACAGCCACGCCTTGCGCCATGGTAGTGGCGTTTTGGGCGGAATTTTTTCCCGTGGTCGGCACCTTAACCTCTATTTGTATTATTTTTGAACCGAAGGCCTCCAGTTGTCCCAGAATTTCCCCCTTCAATCCCTCCCCCGCCGACATAACAATAATCACCGCGGCAATACCGATAATAATGCCGATCACCGTTAAAGCGGTGCGGGTTTTGTTGTTTTGCAAAGATTTCAGAGCGATGTTAAGTGATTGCATAAGAACGCTTATGGTAATCTTAGTTAAAACTACGCGCTACTGGCCGCGCTTAAGCGCGGAAATCGCAGATGCCGTTGTAATCGCACCATTTGCAGGTGTTTTCCGACGGCTGCGGCGGGAATTTGCCGCGTTTTATATTGGTGACGGTAGCAATGATTTTTTCTTTCATTTTTTCCAGTTCTTGAGGCGTGCCCAAAAAAGACAATTCGGAATTGTTGTCAAAGTAATAGTAGGCCAATTCTTTGACCGGCTGGCGCAACACCTGCTCGGCCGCTAATTGATAAATCAACAATTGTTCTCTATCTTCCGCTTCCAGTTTTTTCTTGGGACTGCCGGTTTTGTAATCAATCAGCCGCAAGCCGCCTTCAACCTCGTCAATGCGATCAATGGCGCCACGCACCGATACTTCCGGCGCCAGTTTGACGGTAAAGCCCTTTTCCAGCTCTTTGGCCAAAGCCGGCGCTTGCCGCCAACGTTCAAAAAATTCTTTCAGGCAATCCAGGCCGTGATCATGGTATTTGCGTTTGGTTAACGCATCCGGATACCACTCGTCCACAAAAGACATTTCATAAAGTTCCTTAACCTCGTCCCAAGAAATTTCCAGCGAATCCCCCGTTTCACCAAACAGGTTTTTCTGTTTGGCCTCGGCCTTGGTCCGCGCCAAGATAAAAAATTTCTGCATGATGGAATGCATGGTTTTGCCGAAAGAAAAGACGGGCTTGCCTTTTATGGGCAGACGCAAGACGTGGGCAAAGCGGTATTGGTAGGGACAGGACTCAAAGGATTTTAACTGGGTAAAAGAAATCGTGGGCAAAAGCGGTTTGCCGCCGGCCGGCAATGACTCGTCGGCTTGTCGGGATTTGGCCGCAAACAATGAATCGGAATTGGGCGCAGCCGAAGCGGTGGCGGCCAGAGCAAAGCCATCCTCGTTGAGCTCCGTTAAAAAGCGCGAAAGTTTTTTGGCTCGGGCGCCGCCATAGTCCTCGGCCGAAGAAAAATACAGGCCTTGCTTGGCGCGCGTCATGGCGACGTAAAACAAGCGTCGTTCTTCCTGCAGGTGCGCGTCGCCTTCCGGGAGAATTTCCTTGGTCAGCGCCGCGGGCAATTCCAGCCGATCGCTCTTGTTGCCCGAAGGGAATTTTCTGTCCACCAGATTGGCGATAAAAACATATTTGAATTCCAGGCCCTTGGCCGAATGCACGGTCATGACCCTGACCGAATCGGGGCTTAGATCCTCCAGATTGGGCGCTAAAGCGCCTTCCTCCCCCGCCTCCAGTTCCAAATCCAAAAGAGCGCGGAAATTATTCAAGCTGCGATCCAAGTTATCTTTTTCAAACGTCAGCATCTTGCGATAAAACTGATTCAGGTAATTGAGTTCTTGGCGATTCTCCAAGTTATCTTTGGCAGTCAGGCGCTTGAGATAGCCGGTGGCTTCCAGAAAATCCTGGCAGAGCTCCGTGGGACGGGCGCCGGCTTGGGCGCGCGCGGTTTGTGTTTCAATCAGCCCGGCGATTTTAAGCAGTTTTTTTCTGCCTTCTTCGGACAACCCCGGCAGCAAGGAATTCTGTTTGGCGGCTTCAAACAGCGACCAGGCGCGTTTGCCCGCCTGATAATTAAGCGTGCCGAAATCAGTCAAGTTGATTTGCCAGGCCGGCAAACTTAGAATGCGGAACATGGCGATATTTTCGCGATAATCATCCAGCACCTTGAACCAATTCATAATATCCAAAATGATCTTCTTGCCGTAAAGACCGCGCGAAGCCATAAACATGTAAGGAATGTTGGCGGACTCCAAGGCGTAACAAAAGCCGTCGGCCGAAGCGTTGGCGCGCACCAGAATCGCAAAATCCGACCATTTGGTTTCCGGGCTGTCGTTATATAATCCAATAATTTTATCCACCGCCGCTTTAACTTCATCGGCGATGGTTTGGCCGTGCAAATGGATTATTTCTCCCTGGCCTTTCAAATGAGCGGTGAGTTTTTTGGATAATTTTTTCCGGCCTTGGGACAGTTTTGCCTCCAGCCGGTCGGGATTGTTTCGTTGGATGAAATTGTAAGACAAATCCAAAATATTCTGGCAGGAACGATAGTTATCGGTCAGTAAGATTTCTTTGGCGCCGGGAAAATCATCTTTGAACTGCAAAATATTGGACACCGATGCGCCGCGGAATTTATAAATTGATTGATCATCGTCGCCGACCACCGTCAGATTGTTTTTGGGTTCGGCTAAAAGCTTGACCAGCTCATATTGCGCCCAATTGGTGTCTTGAAATTCATCCACCAGAATATGCTTGAATTGCGAGCGGTATTTATACAATACCGCCTTCCTGGTTTTAAATAACCGGAGAGTGTAATTTATCAGATCGCCGAAATCCAAAGCGTTGTTTTCTAACAGTAATTGCTGATAAGTGTGGTAAGCGTCGGCGATTTCCAGTTGTTTGGAAATTTCTTCCGTTTTTAATTCGGCAATTTCCGTCGGCGACAGGTTTTCTCGCGCGTCTTCCTTGATTATTGCTTTGAGAAAATCTGCGGAATCAGCGTTTAGTTTTAAGTTTTCCGCGTATTCCAAATAAGCGGCCGCGGAGATTTCTTCGTCTTTGGCGCGAGAAAACAGTTTTAATAAATCATGAATGAATTTAGTGGGATTGCCCAAGGGGCGGTAGTGTTTGAGATTGAAGCGATCCAGATTTTGGCGCACCAACAGCCATTGTTCGGTTTGGGTGAGCAGGCGGAAATCAGCCGGCAAACCTATCTCCAACCCGTATTCCTTGAGAACTCGTTCACAGAAAGCATGAAAAGTGGAAATCCATAAATCGTTGTAGCCCAGAGGCAGGAGTCGATCTACACGTTCTTCCATTTCAGCCGCGGCTTTGTCGGTAAAAGTCAGAGCCAGGATCTGTTCGGGACGGATTCCCTGCTCAATAACCAGCCAGGCGATTTTAGAAGTGATAACCGTGGTCTTGCCCGTGCCCGCTCCGGCGATAATCAAAAGCGGGCCGCTGTTGTGCAAAACGGCCTCTTTTTGGCTGGAATTTAAGTTTGTTAACTGATTATTCATGGATGTATTTTAGCACAGTTTCTTCGCCTTACCAAGGTCTTGACTCTTATTATTTCAAGTGATAGAATATCGTTGTTGATTGATTTGGCGTTGTAATAATGTACCGATAAAAACAAGAGAAAGGGCGGAAAGAAAATGGCGGAGAACACCGGAACCAAAAGAAAGAGCGGACAAGTCAAGGGTGAAAAATGGTTGGTTTTGACAGAAAGCACTGGTGAGCCAGGCGTGGGTTTCCGGCATAATTGCGGCGCGGAAATTATGGCGCAACGAGTTACTCATCCTATTTGGGACGGACCATTTGCCTGTTCTGGCAGCGGCCGGTGCAGTTCTGAAGAAGTTCCTTATTGTCCGCAATGCGAAGAACAACCCAACTGCTGTGGCGAGCCGATAATTCCCAAGGGGAGTTATCACCATCCATAAGTAATATTAAATAAAGCACAAGTTAAACGAGGCGGTAGTGTCACCTCGTTTTTTTATTGGTATTTAAATTGGCATACATCCACTCTTAAAAAATAAAAACAAAACAAAAATCACGTCCACGACTCGGGGACAGGGGCTCGAACCCCGATTAACGGCTTCAAAGGCCGCTGTCCTACCATTAGACGATCCCCGAGTTATAGACGCGATTTTTCATTAACGCCCTGCTTGATTTGAATTATTTGCTCCGGGGCAAAGCCCCTGTCCAGGGTTGGCGTCAAATCCTGCGCCAGCTCGGATTTGCCGACGCTCGACTGCGTCTGTCGACTGGTCTCGCTTCCAACCAGTCGCAGATTACTGCGACCCATTAGACGATCCCCGAGTTATAGACGCGATTTTTCATTAACGCCCTGCTTAATTTGAATTATTTGCTCCGGGGCAAAGCCCCTGTCCAGTTTTTTACTTATTATAAGGCCGACCAGTCACCTTGGTTTCAAATTTTTTCTTTCTGGCGCTTTTTTTGTCTTCCAATTTGACTAAGCGAGGCACTTTAATTTTTGGATCTCTTTTTCTTTTTGCCATATGATAATTAGATTATTTTCTTTATCGTCATCCCTGCCTGCCGGCAGGCAGGCTCGGAAAATCCGTAAACGTAAGCGGGAGGATTTGTCCGGGGATCCAATAAACCTGTATTTGATTCTAACAAATTTATCGCCGTTTGGCAAGATTTTGCCAAAAAAAAGAGCCCCCGCAACCATAGTCGCACACCTTTATGAAATATTACTATTTATTGGTGTGTGGCTGGTTGACGGGGGTCTCAAAAGGAAATGTACTATTTAGTGGCGGGGATCGGAGCGCCTTTTGACACTCTTTTCGGCCGGGTCCGGTCGCGGCTCCATACTTAATGCGACATTTTTGAGCCGCCATAACACGCGAGAGCTCCGCTAAACGCCGCGGCTAATGCCCATTTTCTCTTCCTCATCTTGGCATCGCGCGAACAAACAAGTGCAGGCCTCGTCGCAACAATCCGGATGTTTGGGCCGCGTCTCGCGCCCCGATCCCCAAAGTTAGCCGGTTGGTGATTTCCTAAGGGGCCCGGCTTGCCCCTAAGTACATCGTTTTCTATGTAGCACGAGATTTCCTCGTTGTTGATGTTTTTTCTCCGCCGTTTAAAAACACCACTTTTGTTGGTCGGTGTTTAACCATTTGGCAACAGGTCAGGAATACTCCCAATCGGGCAGTTCCCTGAATAATCGATTATGCAAGTTGCCATTTCGTCTAGCCCGTAACTACACAAATCCCACGGGATAACGACTCATTGTGAGCCCTCCAATTTTCGGTGGCCTGGCGTTCTAACTGCCCGGATGTTCGCCTGCGGCGAGACCCCGGAAAAAACGATGTTTGGACTGTCAACGAGCTTGGTGGGGTGAGACGTAAGCCGCCCTTAGGCGCAGAAGAATACCTTTTTGTTCTTCTTCGCTTTTCGTCCCACCCCACTTTGAGTATTCATCATATCACATCGTTGATTTTTTGTCAATAGCGTTATCCACAGGTAAACTAAAAATAATCTAAATTTGGTCTAAATTTAGATAAATTAATTTATTTTATTTTATGATCAAAATGGCTCTAATTTGTTAAAAACAACATTTTTCGGGATGGATTAAAGCATGGATTAAAGCAATGACTCATACTTGCCCCGATGGATTTTATCGGTTAGAATGAAGCTATATGCCTGAATCAAACATTAAGAATTTAATTGAAAAATTCGCCAGATTTCCCTCAATTGGCCCCAAAACCGCCGAGAGAATGGTTTATTATCTGCTTAGGCAGTCGCCGGATAAGATGGATGAGTTAGCCGGTGCCATAAAACAACTCAAAAATAGCGTAACCACTTGCAGTGTTTGTTTTAATTTCAGCGAGTCCAATCCTTGCCCGATTTGCGCTGATTCCCGTCGTGATCGCCGGATTATTTGTATTGTGGCTAAGCCCCAGGATATCTCGGCGATAGAAAAGACCGGATCGTATAACGGCGTTTATCATGTCTTGGGTGGCAACATTAATCCTTTGGAAAATATTATGCCCGAGAACTTGCGGCTTAAGGAACTTTTGTCGCGCATTAAAGATAATGAGGTGTGCGAATTGATTTTGGCGTTAAATCCTGATATGATCGGCGAGACCACTTCCATTTATCTGTCTAAGCTGTTAAAGCAGTTCTCCCAGGTGACAGTAACGCGTTTGGCGCGCGGCTTGCCCATGGGCGCCGATTTGGAATACGCTGATGAAGTAACATTAGAAAGCGCGCTCAATAACCGGCAATCAATATAAAACAAAAAACCTCGATCACTCGAGGTTTTTATAATACTAAGAATTAGATATTTTTCTCTAAAATCAGTTCATGATCAAAAAAGCCGTTTTTTCTGTAAAAATTAATACCCTTGCTATTGCCGGCTGAAGCGACGACGCGCAATCTATTAACTCCTTTTGATTTGCTCCAATCAGCAAAGGCCTGGCAAAGCATTGATCCCGCGTTCTGTCCGCGATATTCTTCTAATACTAACATATTTTCCAGTTCGGCTAACTTCATGGGGATTCGATAACTGCTGGCCTGGCTTAAACCGCCCGCCAAATAGCCAATAATTTTGTCATTGGCCCAAGCGACAAAAATGCAATTATCGTCTTCGAGAATTCGTTTACTAAAATAATTTTTGTTTTCCTCTGCGTTAGTCCATTGAAGGTCGATAGTATCATCAAATAATTGACTTTCTCTTTCAAATAATAGCCGGTTTAAATCTCGAATGGCCGGCAGATCATTAATTGTAGCTGTTTTAATTATGATTTCCATATTTTTAAATTACTTCTTGCGGTTTAACTTCTTTGTACTCCCCTTCTTTTAATCCTCCCAATTTCAGTTTGCCGATTCTGACCCGTTTTAAATCCTTCACTTCGTAACCCAGTTGTTCGGCCATGCGGCGAATTTGGCGATTGACGCCTTCTTTCAGAATCAAAGTTACTTGGTCGCCTCGCTGTTTTACGATTTTTACCGGTTGGAGTTTTTTGCCGTCCAAAATCAATCCCCGCTCTATTTTTTGCGCGTCGGTTTTATCCAGGGGCCGATCCAGCTCAACCTCGTATTCTTTTTCGTGGCCGAACTTGGCGTGGGTCAGACGGTAAGCGAAATCGCCGTCATTGGTTAATATTAACAGCCCGCGCGAGTCCTTGTCCAGCCGTCCGACCGGATAGATGCGTTGCTTGATTTTGACTAAATCCAATACCGACTTGCCTTGTGAGTCGGTGGAAGAAGTGATATAGCCCGCGGGCTTGTTAAGCGCTAGATAGATTTTCTTCGTTTCTGCCGCCAGTTTCTTGCCGGCTAATTCCACCGTGTCGTTATTTTCATTAATTACCAAGCCCAAGTCATTGACGTTTTGGCCGTTAACTTTCACTTTGCCGGCTTTAATCAGCTCATCGGCTTTGCGCCTTGAGCACACCCCGGCTTGAGCGATGTATTTGTTTAATCGGATCATAATTTTTCGTCATTGCGAGCGGAGTCAGTCCCTTGTCATTTCGACCGGAGCGAAGCGGAGTGGAGAAATCGCTTGCATTTAATTAATAACCAAGGGATTTCTCGACTACGCTCGAAATGACACTGTGGTCGCATTTTAGAATACGAAAATAAAATAAATTAAATGCCATGTTTTTTTTGCACAATCTTTTTCCACTTCTCATAATTTTCTTTAGCCGGCAACTTCAGCCAAGACAACTTGTAAGCAAATGATGGCAGCCATTGGCTCATGGTTCCACCGGTCGCGACCTTAAACAATACCTCGGGAATGAACACTCCCCGACCGCCGCGCTCGGTTATGGTCAAAAACAAATCCCAATCCTGGAATTTTTTCAGTGTTTCATCAAAGCCGGGGAATTTTTCCCGCCTGATTAAAGAGCAAGTATGAATATATGGTTGTTGTTTTAATTTTTCCGCATCAAACGGCCAGAGACGGAATTTTTTCCAGCCCCACAAAAACCGGCTGTAAGCGAAGTCAGCTTCGGGCGCGGCTTTAAGCGCCAAATGCATCTTTTCTAAGGCCTGGGGTTTAAGAATGATATCAGCGTCAACAAAAATCACTTTCGATCCGGAAGATTGGCTGAAACCGTAATTGCGCGCCGCCGGCGCTCCTTTGTTCTCTTGATTCAAAATAGTCAGGCGATGGCGGCAAGTGGTTAAGGCTAAAAGCAAATCATCGGTGGACCCGTCATTGACTACAATAATCTCGCAATCTTTAAAGGTTTGGTTAAAGATGCTGTCTAAGCAGGCAGCAATGGTCTTACTGGCATTATATGCCGGGATGATGATGGATATTTGAGGCATGCATTTGTATTTATTCAATAAATGCGAGCGTAACAAAATCTTGTGCGACTTTATGCGAGAACGACCAGAAAAGTTTTGCAAGCGGAGCGTCAGAAACTTTTCGGGAGTGGAGCATAAAGTTTAGCCATGATTTATGCTTTGCTCGCGACTCTTTGGAGATACCTTTCTCTTAGAGAAAGGTATCAGAAATGAATTTGAGATTCTTCGCTTTACTTAGAATGACAAAAGAATATTTGACAGTTTTAACTGTCTAATATAATTTTGATCTTTTCTATTTGCTTCTTCCAATCAAACTCCTGCGCTCGTTTTTGGCCGGCTTCGGCCAGGCGCCGCCACAATTCGCGATCCGTGGCGATTGTTATTATCGCTAACCTTATTTCCCGTTCAATTTGCGGATCAACCAGAATGCCGGTAACGCCGCCCACAACCGCCTCCCGGGAACCGCCGAACTTGGAGGCGATAACCGCGGTTTTGGTTGCCGCGGCTTCCAGATAACTGATGCCGAAACCCTCCGGCTTCAACGAGGCCGTGATGTAGATGTGAGCCAGTTGCAAATAAAACGCTTTGGCTTCCGGAATATTAGCCGCTTCTCCGGCAAAAATCACATTATACTTCAGTCCTAATTGCTGGGCTAAGTTTTTTAATTTTTCTTCTTGCGATCCGCCACCGACAATAATGTATTTAAGTTGCGGCGCAACCGACAGGAGTTCCGGCATCATTTTAATGATCGTCTCCAGATTTTTTTCCGGTTCCAGCCGGCACATTGACAGCATGATGACGTCATTGTCGTCCAAACCCAATAATTTCTTCTTGCCCGCGAAATCCTTGTCCGGTTTGTTGAGCGCTTCATAATCAATGCCGGGATATACCACTTCAATTTTGGTTTTATCGCCGGTTATTCTGGTGATTTCTTCCGCCAAATAGTCGCTGTTGGCGATAAACTTGCGGCACAAGGAATTACTATAAACCCGCTTGAGCATCCGTTTCTGCCACCAGCTGTTTTTGACTTGCGTAATGTCAGTGCCATGGACAAAAACATAAAAAGGCAGTTTGAATTTATCGGCTAAGGAATTATAAGGATGAAAATGGCCGAAAATCAGCCGTTCCGTTTTTTCCGTTTGGATAATGTCGCCGATGTCTTTGGCCAGCGGCCGCCAGCGTGGCGGGATCCGGCCAGAAAAAAAATCAGCGCGATAAATGCGGTAGGGTTGCGTTTGGTCAAACGCCTTCTCCCCCGCTTGGGTTTGCGCCAAAACGCAAATCTCCTCCGGCTTCAATCGCGAGAGCAGGTTAAGATAATAGTTTTGCACTCCGCCGGTTTCCGGCGGGAAGAAATTGGTAATCAGCAATTTTTTCATAAGTTATCTAATAGCTGCCATTCCGAGTTCCCTCTTCTGCCATTCCGAGCGTAGTTGAGGAATCCCTTAGATGTTTAATGAAAGCGATTTCTCCGCTTCGCCGACGATTACGACGGCCCCGGTCGAAATGACAATAAGAAGCATTATTATAATTTGTTACCTAATATATTCTTAGCTTTTAAATAAGCCAGCACGGCAAAGGCGGCTTTTTTCTCCACCTCGCTCAAATCGTTCTGCGCTAATTCTACTATTTTTTCCATCAAATTGACAGCCGCGTTCTTGTCTTCAGTTGCGCCAGCCACCACAAATCGGCCCAAAAAATCCTGCATCATCTGCATCAGCTTGTTGCCTGCCGGTGTTTCGTCTTTTTCCGGTTGTTCGGCCAGTTTCCGCCGTTCCTTATCGACTGCGCCGGCCAGCTCCAATATGGCCTCCCCTTGCTGGTAGGGGTTAGCCAAATCCAGTTGGTGTATGGGCGTATACCAGTAATAATTAAGCAAACTCTCAATAATCGCCAAGTGCGATTCTTTGACTTGGTATTTTAGGATGCTGTTTAACACCCGTTCCAGTTCGCCATTGGACATCTTGCGGACGGTTTCCGCGTCTAACCGGTTCAGGCCGTCAATAATCTCCTGGACTCTTTTGATCGCTTCCGCCGATTGCCCTTTCTCCTTGCTGATTGACTCTTGTTCTTGTTCAACAAGCGACGGCAGAGAAACTCCGATTACGCCGTCAGGCGTGCCGTCAACACTGATCACTCTGCTCTTGCCTGCCTCATCGGGCCAAACCACAAACGCCGTAGCGTGAGCGTGTTTCATTCTGACGATTTTGTCTTGTCCGCCAAAACCCACGATTACGCCCGAGGCCAAACCGGCGCGCCTTAGCAGGGTGGCGGTCAGCTGGGCGAAGTCAGCGCAAACGCCGGCAAACTTTTTGCCTCTTAGCTCTGGGGCTAATTCCGGTTTTTGTTGTCGCAGTTCCTCCAGCCGTTGCTCCATGACATACAGTTGCTCTTCCAGCGGTTTGCCTCTTTTTAGTTCATTGACTTCCTGATTGTTTTGATCATAGTAACCCAAGTCGCGCACCAGGCGTTCAATTGCCATCACTTGCTCTTTTGGATTCTTGCCCTCAATGACAGACAAAAGTTCTAATTCCAAGTCCTCCGGTATGTTGGCCAAAATCTTGGTTAAATCTTGTCCGCCGGTTGTTTCCAATTGTTTTTTAAATAGCTTATATTCGCGCTGATTCAAATCTCTCAATGGTTCCGGCGCCTGGGCTACGGCTATGGAATAGACAATCTTCTCTACCCCGCTCGGCTTATTCACCACTTTGGCTTCTCCCAGATTATTCACTTCTATCTCCAAATCATGCTCCCGGCCTTGAGCGTCAAAACCTTTGACGCGTTCCGGAATTATTCTGGCTTCCAAGGTTTTGGGCAAAGACACCGCAGACAGGTTTTTGACATTGGGCAGGGTGGCTGTGGTTTCTATGGCCGGTTCAATCAGCGGGGCGCTAACAGAAAAATCAACCGTTTCCCAGCGTTTGGACGAAGGGTTGTACCGGCCGTAAATATTAGTGGCGATGATACTCCCTAAGGCCTCGCGAAACTCCATTACTTCCCGATCATCATTCATTAGTTCTATGCCCCCGCCGACCAGTTCTTGGTTGGAATTGGGGTTAAGGCAGTCCTCGGGGCCGGCTGATCCGGCCGGCCGGCCGCCTCTTTCCAGGCCGGAATAGCCGGAAAACCCGTGCCAAGCCGTCTCCTTTTCGGCTTGCAGTATTTCCGGAAAAATCTTAATCGACAACTGTTGGGCAAAAACCTCGGGCAAACGATCGCGCTTGGCCGGCAGAGTATCTAAGAATAATTTCGGTTCTTCGCTGATGATTCTGTTTATGATGCCGGTAACAAAGCGGTTGCCACTAAGCAATTTTTTCCAGCCCGGCTTGGCGCTGCCTTTCTCCTTAGTGTTTTTTTCTGCGAAGTGCTTGTATATTTTATCACTGGTTGGGTGATGAAGCAGATTAAGCGTATCCAGCCGTTCTTGTTCCTCCTTAGTTAATTCTTTTGCCTTATTTGTTTTCTCTTTTAGTTTTAATTGCCAAACGAAAGTAATATAATCGCCGGCCAAGCCCCCGGCAATATGACCTTTATCAACCCCGTCCTTGATAAATTGCTCTCTCATCTCCCAGGCGCGATCCGAGTCCAGGCCGGATAAACCCCAGGTGATATAACCTTTACCAACCCCGTCTTTGATAAATTGCTCTCTCATCTCCCAGGCGCGATCCGAGTCCAGGCCGGCCAAGCCCTCGGCGATATAACCTTTATCAATTCCGTCTTTGATAAATTGCTCTCTCATCTCCCAGGCGCGATCCGAGTCCAGGCCGGATAGGCCCGCAGCTATATAATTTTTATGAACCCCATCCTTGATAAATTGCTCTCTGATAAATTGCTCTCTCATCTCCCAGGCGCGATCCGAGTTCAGGCCGGATAGGCCCGCAGCTATAAAATCTTTATCAACCCCGTCCTTGATAAATTGCTCTCTCATCTCCCAGGCGCGATCCGAGTCCAGGCCGGATAGGCCCCAGGTGATATAATCTTTATCAGCCCCGTCTTTGATAAATTGCTCTCTCATCTCCCAGGCGCGATCCGAGTCCAGGCCGGATAGGCCCATAGCGATATGACCTTTATCAACCCCGTCCTTGATAAATTGCTCTCTCATTTCCCAGGCGCGATCCGAGTCCAGGCCGGATAAACCCCAGGCGATATAATTTTTATCAATTCCGTCTTTGATAAATTGCTCTCTCATTTCCCAGGCGCGATCCGAGTCCAGGCCGGATAGGCCCATAGCGATATAATCTTCATCAGCCCCGTCTTTAATTAGTTTATCTATGTAATCCAGCGCCTTGTCTTCAAACTTAGCAAAATCAAATTCTTTCTGCTCCGTCTTTTTTTCCTGCGCCAACTGGAATTTTTTAAGCTGTTCTATGAATTGTTCATCACGGATTTCCAAGATAAAACTCCCTGTTGAATTTTTTTCGTATTTGCCAATAATGTTAATTTTTCCATTCTCATAATATAACTCATTAACTTTTTTAAATGGAACAAACCCTTCAGTGGTTATGCGACCGGTATCAATATTATACAATCCTTCAAATCCGCCGGATCTAACCATACTGGACATATCTGTGAAACCTAACTTCATTCCAGCCAATTCATAAACGTCGCGTCCGAGTGATTTTTCAGTTAGCAACTTGGCCTCAATTCTTCCTTCCGGCGGTAGATTCTCAATTTTTTCTATATATTTGGCTCTAAGTTTAATATCATCCGCATCTATGCCGTGCCTTTGGCCCGGAACGCCAATATCTATGTTTAAATTTGCTGACCCGCCGTCTTTGAATACGCCCTTAAGATAAATCGTGCCATCTTCATAATATAAACTGTCTATACGCGAGATAAAAGGAAAGGTGTCGGTGATAAATGCCCAGGATTTACAATCAACAAATGCTTGTCCATCATTTACAACGCCTAATTTGACTTTTATGCCGCCAAGTTGGTAGATATCTTCGTCTTTTATTCTTTCTAAAAATTTACCCTCAATCCTTTTATGCGGTTTTTTTTCTTTTTTCTCCCCCGCTTCCAGTCGGCGGATTTTATCCACATCCAAAGTCACCTCTTGTATTTTGTTCGGCCCGCCCCACTCTGGCCCTTTTTCAATAATTTTTAATTTTCTACCAATGCGTTCTACGGCGACTAAATCATTTTGCACCATTAAAGCTTCTCCCGCATGGCAATTTTTTCCTCCAATTTCAGTACTAACAACAGCTGTTCCGTTATTTCGAGAACGCATATCGAATTGCCTGCCGTTAATTGTAAAAGAACCACCTCTAACATTTACTGCCTGCTCCGGTGTCATATCATCCCAGCCGTCTGACGGTTTTTCTTTCTCCTTACCTTTCTCCTTATCCTCCACCACTTCATACTTATCCCCCGTCAGCTGGACTTTCTGTTCGCGGTTTTTGAGCGATTCGTTCAGTTTTTTGACCAGACCATTTTCGGCTTGCAGGGTTTTTATGCCCACAGTGGAAGAAATATACCTGGCGTGCTTAAGCCGGGGCTTTATATCCTCAAATGGTATGCCCAGGCGGTCGCATTCCTTCTCAATATCGTCGGTCACGATAAAAATCTCATCAGCCGACAGGCGGAATTCGCCTTCAATCCGATGCTGTTTTTGATAACGCCGGATGATTTCCCTGACTGATTCGGAATAATACGTCGGAAACAGCAAAAGCTGCTGTTGCCATAAGGCCTCGTCAGCCAGTTGTTCCGAGCTTTTTATCTCTCGCGTCTCGCCGGCCTTCAAACCCTTAACCTTTTCGCCGACCGGATATTCGCTGTGGACTTTTGCCGGCATTATTTGCCGCGTCTTTAGTAGTGGGGCGTAATAACTATCAATTTTATCTAATAATTTATTGCCGCGGCGCAAGTCCCTCTCCTGCTCTAATTTTTCTTCAAATTCAGACCAATCCTTAGATTCTCTGGCCGGCAGAACATGATTATCCCAAAAATCTATCATTTTCTCTATAATCGCCCAGTGTTTTTTGTTGTTTTTAAGGGCTTGCCAAACTTTCTTGCCAGAATCGCCCGGCAACGTTTGAGGTATGGATAACACGTCTTTTAAAATTTGATTATGTTTTATCACAAATCCGGGCGACATGACCACCTCGGCTAATTCTTCCTCATTCAAGTTAAGCCGGCTATTCAACTGCAGGCCGTCTTCAACCGAATGCTCAAAAACACGCTTAGCCGCTTCCAGAGTTTGCCGTCTGTTTTTCTGTTCAGTGATTTGCGCAAAAAGCTCCTCGCGTTTTGTGCGCGCGGCTGATTCCGGTTGTTCTATTTTTATTTTTTCAGCGTTTATTGTCGGCCGTCTTAGCGTCGGCATAATTATTTTTTAAAATCCCTTATTAATTCCTTAAGCGAGCCCAAACGGAACAAGCCCAAGGCGTAAGCCGCGGCAAAATAAACCGCGCCGCCGGCAATGATCGCCACAATGAAATGCGCTCGCTCCTTAAGCAGCCAAACCGCCAGATACATGATCAAGCAGGCCAAAATCATCTTGACCGCCGACCAGATTAAGAATTTCCAGTCATATTTTATCACTTGACTGACTACGGCAATGCCCAGAATAAATAACAGCAGGTAGCTGGCGAAATTGGCCAGAGCCGAACCGTTGTAGCCCCAAAAAGGAATCAAGGCCAAATTGGCGACAAAAGAAAAGCCGGCGACAACGCCCAGATGAATCGTGTTTCTGGTTTGCCGATTGCAGGCGTTAAGCAGGGCGCCAACAGGAAAGCATAAAAAGACAAAAACCAGGGAGAGAATCAGAATATTCAGGGGTAAAACCGAGGCCGCGTACTGGCTGCCGAAAACCGGACCGATTACTTTGTCGGCGATGGAAATTACGCCGGCTGATATGGGCAAGGAAAAAAACATCAGCCAATACATGGACTTGACGAAAAGTTTTGACAGTTTCTCCTTGTCGTGCGCGAAATAGTTGGCAAAGGCCGGATAGATGGAAGCGGAAAAAGCCAAAGCGATAAACTGCAGAGCAAAGGCCACTTTAAAGGCCACGGAATAAATTCCCACCGCGTAATCGCCGGCTAATTTTGACAGCAAAACAACGTCAATGGCGGAAAAAATCCGATTGAAGATTCCGGCCAAAGCGAAGGGAATGGAAATAAGTATCAGTTGTCTGATGGTCAGCCAGTCAAAAGAAAAAACCGTTTTAATTTTATATTTATGGCGCAGGTTGAAAGTTGACCAACAGAGATTGAGCAAACTGCCCAGAACGTAAACCGCCATGACCCAGGTAAGCGGCACGCCCATAAGCAATAACGCTCCGCCGACAACCAAAACCGTCAATTGGTTGAAAATAACGCCGAAACTCTCGTAAATTAGATTTTGATGCCCGCGCAAAGCGCCGTAAACGCTTAAAGACAGCGAATCTAACAGCATGACTAAGCCGGAAATATACACTAACGATTTGGTCAGCGGCGGGTAACCCATGATATTTACGGAAACGACGATAATCAGATAAATAACCGCTGAAGCCGCCAGTTTATAGCCGAGAATATTGGATAAATATTTGGCGGAATGCTCGCGATTTTTGGCCACTTCGCGGATCAGTATTTGGGTTAAACCCAAATCCAAAAACATGGCGAAAATGGAAGTGAAACTTAAAGCAAAAGTGAATTTTCCTTGTTCGGCCACGCCGACGGAGCGCGCCAAAATAATGAAATATAAAAATGACAATACTTTTTGAGCGGCTAATGAAGCGCTGTAAAAAAAAGTGTTTTTAGCTAAGTTTCGGTTGGACATAATGCTCACATTATACCATAAAATAAGAGAAAAACAAAGCCCGCTAAAGATAGCAGTAGCGGGCAAAAAGTGCAAAAATACGGTTAATGCTTTTCCGGCGCGTCAATCATGGTTTTGTATAATTGCCAATCAATCTCGGATAGCAGAACTGAATTAGAGGAGTTGCCGCAGATTAAGGCAAAAATCGGAAAGAGCCGCGGTAATTCCTCGGGGCAATGTTTGAGGCAATTGGAATAAAGTTCCGATACGATTTTTTGCAGGCAACCGACGCAAACCCTGTTATCTTTATCTACTAACTGGGCGCGCTTAGCCATTAAGGCGGATAACAGTTCCTGCAGGATTATTTGCCGTTCATGACACTTGGCGGATTTGTCAGCCGCCCTGGCCAGTAGTTCTAAAATCTTCCGTTCATGCATAATGGCACCTCCCAAGGTTAAAGATCCGACTTAACCTTAGCAGATTACGGGCACGATGGCAATCGTGATTTATTCTCAATGAAAAAATCCGCATAACACTTAGTGCTATGCGGATTTTTATGATAAGAATTAAATAGATTAGCGTTTAGACCACTGCGGAGCGCGACGGGCGCGTTTCAGGCCGGGTTTCTTTCTTTCTTTGACTCTGGGGTCGCGAGTCATTAATCCCTCGGCTTTCATGGCCGGGCGCAGTTCCGGATTCAGTTGTTCCAGTGCTCGAGCGATGCCGTGGCGAACGGCAGCGGCCTGGCCGTTTTTGCCGCCGCCGACCACATGGACGGAAACGGTGGTGTTTTTGTCATGGCCGGTCAAAACTAACGGCTTCAAGACGACGTTTTGCAGATCTTTGGTGGGAAAATAAACTTTATAATCAAGATCATTGACTACAATTTCTCCTTTGCCCTTTAGATATAAGCGAACATTGGCGGACGCGGTTTTCCGGCCTCCTCGGCCATAGAAAAATTTGCCTTCCGGCTTAACAATCTCGACTTCTTTGTTTTCTTTCTTTTTGGTAGCCATAATATATTCTTGCCAAAACAATTAGTTAGTGGTTTTTAACCGTTTGATCATCTGATCGCGTAATTTGTTTTTGGGTAACATGCCCCAGACGGCGCGTCTTAGGACTTCGCCGGCATTGGCTTTCATCACCACGCTGGCCTTTTTGATTCTTAATCCGCCCGGGTGGGTGGTATGCCATTTGTATTCTTTTTGCTCCGATTTTTTACCGGTCAGTTTGAGTTTGGCGCAGTTAGCAACCTCAACAAAATCTCCGGCATCAATATTCGGCATAAAAGTGGCTTTGTTCTTGCCGCGTAAAATAGTGGCGATGCGCGTGGCTAAGCGTCCGACCGGTTGGTCAGTGGCGTCAAGCTGATGAGTTTTTCTTTCTATTTCTTTCATAAAATAAATTTAATTAAACGAATTCAATAATCGCCGCTTCCGCCCCATCGTTGACGCGCGGAGCCACTTTGACGATTCTAGTGTAACCGCCTTTGCGATCCTTGTATTTTGGCCCCAAAACCTCAAATAATTTTTTGACAGCGCCCTGGGTGTACAGCACTTTTAAGGCCTCGCGACGGTTATGCAGGGTGTCATTTTTGGCTAAGGTGATCAGTTTTTCCACTTTAGGACGGGTTACCTGGGCCTTGGCCTTGGTGGTTTTAATTTTTTCGTATACCACAAGAGAGGTGACCAAACTGCGCAATAACGCTTCCCTTGGCGCCTTTTCACGACCCAGTACTTTTCCTTTTCTGTTATGTCTCATAATATGTTAGTCATAAGGTCGAAAGTCGAAAGTCGAAAGTCAGTAATAATATGATTATTTTTGACTTTATGGACTTTTGGCTTTGGACTCAATTTTATTCTTCAATTTTTTTGGGTCGGCCGCGTTTCTTGGGTTTGGGTTCTTCCGCCGCCGCTTCCGCCGGTTCTTCAGCGGCCTCAACGTTTTCTTCCAGAATTTCTTCGGCTTTTTCTTCAGCGGCTATTTCCGGCAGGATAACCGGCGCTTCAATGTTAATTTCCTCCATTTCCCTGGCCCCGCCTTCCATAATCCAACTGAATTGATTGGTCAAGATTTCCGCGGCTTTTTTGACGGCGTCTTCCGGAGAAATAGTGCCATCGGTTTCAATCGTCAGAACGAGTTTGTCATAATCGGTGCGTTGGCCGACACGAGTCGCTTCCACCGACAAGCCGACATTAATCACCGGAGTAAAAATAGAATCAGTCAAAATAGTGCCGATTTCGCCCTTGTTTATGCTTTGATCTTCCACCGGAACGTAACCGATGCCTTTGGCCACAGTCAATTCCATTTCTATTTCAGCGTTTTCCGCGCTTAAAGAAGTGATAACGGCGTCCTTGTTGACCACTTCGGCGTCCAAAGACGGCTGAATGTCGGCGCCGGTAACTTTCTTTTTGCCCTCGGCTTTGAGTTGCAAGGTAACCGGCTCATCGGAGTAAACTTTAAATCTCAAAGTTTTCAAATTCAGGATTATTTCCAAAACGTCTTCCGGTACGTTTTCCATAGCCGAAAATTCGTGCTTGACGCCTTTGATTTTGACTGCGGTAATGGCGCCGCCGGGCAAGGACGACAAGATAGTGCGTCTTAGGGCGTTACCCAAAGTCAGTCCGTAGCCGGGAAAGCAGGGCTCAATGACGATTTGGGCCGATTTGCCCGGAACGGATTCTTCAACGATGAATTTTTTAGGCAAAGGGATGTATTTCATAATATTTCCTCCTTAGGCGCGCCGTAGCTTAAGCGTGGGCGGTCTTAACTTAAATTAAATTATTTTAGTTTATGTTATTTGCTGTAGTATTCAACGATAGTGCGCCAATCAACATTGACGGCGATATCCCCTAATTTGGGTTGGCTGGTGATCTTGCCCTCAACTTTTTCCGAATCAATGGTCAGCCAAGCGGGAATATTAGTCAGTTTGCTTAATTTTTGTTTGATATCTTTGTAACCGGAACTTTTGAGGGTCTTATCGGATAAAGTGACGACATCGCCAACTTTGGTTTGATAGGAAGGTATGTTGACTTTTTTGCCGTTGACTCTGACATTGCCATGGCCGACCAATTGGCGCGCGGCGCGGCGGGAAGCGGCAAAACCCAGGCGATAAATCGTGTTATCCAAGCGCCCCTCCAAGAATCTGAACAGCCATTCGCCGGTGTTGCCGACTTTGCTCAAGGATTTTTTGAAATAAATCAAAAATTGCGCTTCATAAATGCCGTACATGCGCTTGGCTTTTTGTTTTTCCGTCAATTGCTTGCCAAAGTTGGTTTTTTTGCCTACGCGTTGCAACGGGCCGTGCATGCCCGGAGGAAAGTTGCGTTTGACCATGGGGCATTTGGCGGAGTTGCATTTTTCGCCTTTCAAAAATAATTTTTCACCGGCGCGGCGGCAAGATTTGCATTGGAGATTTCTGGTAAAATTAGACATAGGGAATTAAGAAATAGAAAAATAAAAATTAAACGCGGCGCGGTCTGGGCGCGCGGCAGCCATTATGAGGAATCGGAGTGATGTCTTTAATGCTGGAAACGATGAAGCCATTGGCGTTGATGGCGCGAACCGCTGATTCGCGGCCGCCGCCGATGCCGCGGACAAATACCGAGACCTCTTTCAGGCCGTATTTTTTAACCTTTTCCGCGGCCGTTCTGACAATAATCGTCGCAGCATAAGGGGTGGCTTTTTTGGGGCCCTTAAAACCGCATTGGCCGGCGGAACACCAAGACAATACATTGCCGTTCTGATCGGTAAAGGTGACAATAGTATTGTTATAGGTGGATTTAACATAAGCCCGGCCGCTGGCCACCTGACGGGCAGCGACGACTTTTTTGACTTTTTTTTTCGACTTGTCGGCCGGTTTGGCGGCTTCGGCGTCAGCGTTAGCTTCCGCCGGAACGGTGGCAACGGTCGGCTCGTTGATCAACAATTCTTCAGACATAATTATATTGGTATTTGACTATTTAGATTGGTTAGGTTTTTTGGCTGGTATCTTTTCTGCCCGAACTCATGGTTTTTCTGACATTGCCGCGCACCGTGCGATTATTGGTTTTGGTGCGTTGGCCGCGAACCGGCAGACCCTTCATGTGGCGGATGCCGCGATAGGCCTTGATTTCTTTCAGGCGCTTGATGTTGCCCATGACCTCACGGCGCAGATCGCCCTCAATGCTAAAGCCGCCTTTTTCCACAGCCGTTCTTAAAGCGATTACTTGCTCCTCGGTCAAATCATTAACCCTGGTATCGGGATTGATTTTGATGCTGGCTAAAATTTTGTTGGCGCGCGGCTTACCGACGCCAAAAATATAAGTTAAGGCGATTTCCACTCTTTTATTGTTGGGGATAACGACCCCCGCGATTCTAACTGCCATAAGTATGTATAGTTTATAAATTATTACCCTTGGCGCTGCTTATGCTTGGGATTCTTGCAAATGACAACCAGGCGCTTTTTGCGTCTGATAACTTGGCAATCTTTGCAGATTTTTTTAACTGAAGCTCTAACTTTCATAAAGATAAAAATTGAGAAATAAGAAATTAAAGTAGGCAAAACTCACCCCTGGCTTTCAGCCATTAGACGTATGCCGTAGACCGTAAGCTGTTTAAATGTTAATAACGGTAAGTGATGCGTCCGCGAGTCAGGTCATAAGGCGTCATTTGCACCTTGACTTTGTCTCCGGGCAACAGGCGGATGTTGAACATTCGCATTTTGCCTGACAAATGGGCCAAAATTTCATGGCCATTCATTAACCGAACGCGGAAATTGGCTGACGGCAATGATTCCGTCACCTCGCCGTCCAACTCCAAGAAATCCTTGGAATCAGCGGCATTTTCTGGTTGTTGTGACATTGTAAAGTTATTCTTTAATAACAAATTACTTTATAATTTCCAATCTTGGCTTTTGACGGCCGGGGTCGGAAATAAAGCGATAATTTTTTCAGATAAAACAAAAACTTGCGGCTCCCCTCTTTGCGTCCAAATTCGGCCATACTTTTAGTGAAATTAAGCCAAATTTTGTCTTTTTCAAATCTGAGATAATTATAGCAGATTGAGTAATTTTGTCAATACTTGCTGAATTTAATTTAATTTTATAGTAATTTTGGCTTATTGTCAAGAAAAAACCGCCTGGCCGAGAATGGCAGGCGGGTTAACATTGCGGTTCTTTGCCATTATGGTCGCCAGGCAAATTTTTGATTTGCTGTCGGAGCTTTTCGTTTTCTTGGCGCAGACGCTCATTATCATTAACAATTTGCATCATGCCATAAACCATTAATCCGAATAACAAAAAAATTACAGTTAAACCCAGCCAATGTTGGTAAAGAATATAAAGAACGATTTTCAGCGTTTCCATCAGTTATCCTCCTTTTTCAGCGTTTCCATCAGTTATCCTCCTTTCCGGCCGGGGTTTAATGGCGTTTAATCCAAAATCGCCTTGATGCGTCTGATGCCGGAAGAAGACGCTTCTTCTTTGATGATTTTGAAATGCCCGAGTTCCCCGGTGTTTTTGGCGTGCGGTCCGCCGCAGATCTCTTTGGAAAAGCATTGTTCAAAAGTAGCGTCGCCGCCGATGCTGTAAACTTTGACGCGATCGCCGTATTTGCTGTCAAAAATTCCCATGGCGCCGCAGGCGCGAGCTTTTTCAATCGGCAAATCCTCGCTAATGACAGGCAAATTATTTTTTATTTGTTCATTAACCAAATCCTCTATTTGCTTTAATTGTTCCGGCGTAACTTTTTCCGGATGCGAAAAATCAAACCGGATGCGTTCGGCGGTAATGTTGGAGCCGCGCTGAAATACGTGATCGCCCAAGATGCGGCGCATGGCCGCCAGCATCAAGTGAGTGGCCGTATGCATGCGCGCCGATAGTTCGGTGTTATCGGCCAGCCCGCCTTTGAATTTTTTTTCTGCGCCTTGTCGGGAGGTTTGCTGATGCTTTTTGAATTCTTTCTGGTATTCTTCCTCATCTATTATCAATCCTTTTTCTTTGGCTAATTCGCGCGTCATTTCAATGGGAAAACCGCAAGTGGCAAAAAGCTGAAAAGCGTCTGCGCCGGAAATTTTTTTACCTTCTATTTTTAATTTATCAAATTTTTTCAAACCCTTTTCTAAAGTGATGTTGAATTTTTCCTCTTCTTTATTGAGTTCATCAACAATCCGCTCACGCTTGTCCCGCAATTCTTTGTAGAACCCGCCCTGCAGTTCAATCACCGCTTCGGCCACTTGAGAGGTGAAAGGAGAATTGATGCCTAACTCGGCGCCGAAGCGAATGGCGCGGCGCAACAGACGGCGCAGGACATAGCCCTGCTCCACGTTGGACGGCGTGACGCCGTCAGCCAAAAGAAAAGTGGCGGCGCGCAAATGATCGGCGATAACCCGAACCGGCTTCAAATCCTCCGGCGACAGTTCATCGGGCAATCGGCCGCATAGAGCGCATACTTGAGCGACGATGGTGTATAACGGATCAATGTCATAAGCGCTGGCTTTGCCGTCCAGCGTGGCCACGGTGCGTTCCACGCCCATACCCGTATCCACGTTTTTCTGCGCCAGCTCTTCATATTTGCCGTCGGCGGTTTTATTGTAAACCATAAACACGTTGTTCCAAATTTCCACCCAGTGTTTGTCGCTCGGATCAAATTCCCGTGGCGCTTCTTCTTCGCCGGACCAATAAAACATTTCCGTATCCGGACCGCACGGGCCGGTCTGGCCGGCCGGACCCCACCAATTGTCGGCTTTGGGCAAATAAGCGATGCGCGCCGGCTTTACCCCGAGCTCCTGCCAAATGGCGAATGATTCCCGATCTTGCGGCGCGTCATCATCGCCGGCAAAGCAGGTGAAAGCCAGCTTATCCAGAGAAATGCCTAATTCTTTGGTTAAAAAATTAAAACTTAGAGTCATGGCCTCGCGTTTGCCATAATCGCCCAACGACCAATTGCCTAACATTTCAAACAAAGTCAAATGCCAAGCATCGCCGACATCGTCAATGTCGCCGGTGCGGATGCATTTTTGGACATTGGCCAACCGTTTGCCGCAGGGATGTTTTTCGCCCAAGAGGTAGGGCACCAGGGGGTGCATGCCGGCAGTAATAAATAAAGCGGTCGGATCATTTTCCGGTACAAGAGGCGCGCCGGGAATAATCGCGTGGCCGTTATTTTCAAAATATCCAAGAAATTTTGTTTTGAGATCTTTGGCGGTCATAATGTGGCGTGTGGTTTATGGCGCGTAATCAATAAGCAACAATCTTGATTAATTTAGTTTATATATAAAATCATAACAAAATCAGCTGATTTTGGCAAATTTAATCCGGCAAAAACAAAATGAAATAAATAGAATTTCAGCTACTTGGATTCCCGCCCCTGCCTTGCCGGTAGGCAGGCCTGCCTGCCGGTAGGCAGGGGCGGGAATGACGGAGATCGTGCAAATTAAAAACACCCGGCGGATATGTCCCGCGCGGGTGTTAAAGTGCGTTTTCTAATTATTCGGTTTAGTCGGCTCTTGGGTGGCCAGTCCCCTTTTGATGAACTTCGTCGCTTCTCGGACACGTAGTGATCCGAAGAAAGCATAATTTATCTGCTCTAAAACCACCAAACTTAGTCTTTCTTCTGCTCCAAACGATAAATCGGATTGATCAAGGACACGATTTGATAGATCCTTGTCTAGATTAATAGAGGTAAAAACCTTGCTGTGATCGCCGCAGTGAAAATACCTCTTAATTGCGTTGCTTAGTCGGCCGCAATATTTTTCATCGAGCAGATGTCTTGGTATTCCTCTATGTGCGTTACTCACTAAATGAATAAGAATATCGTCCAGGCCGTCATTAAAATCTTGGGGTATTCGACGGTCCCACGATCCCGCCAGTTCCAATAAAGATAAAATAACGCCAAGCATGAGTTCATTACTAAAGTAAAGGTAATAATTGCGCAAGGCCCCCATCCACTCCTTAATCGTAAGGCCGTTTATGGTGTTTTGACCTACTAGGCCGTTTATGTTGCTTTGACTGTCTAGAACATTTTTAGTTACCGTATTGATAATACGGCAGGTATCGTCTATTCCATGATTAGATGATTTTACTATACTATCAATGATTTCAATGATTTCTCTAAAATTTGGTTTACTGCCGTGAAGGAGTATTATTATTTTCAATACTTTACTATCCATCACTTGGAGTCCCTTGCATAGAACTTCCGCCAGGCAGCTTAATGCTTCCGGAGTTGCTGTTTTCAAACACTCCATTAAATCCGGGGGATTTGTGTCAGCAACCGCCGTTGATTCCGAATTTCCATTAGCCATGATGCGTTCCTTCCTGGCCTATCGGCCATATTCTTCTCTCAAAGAACACTCTCCCTCTCAGGAGATGAATACGGAACATCCGTATATCTTATCTATGATAGCATAATTTTATTAATAAGTCAAGGTATTACCTGAAAATCAAATAATATTATCTAATTTTAAATAAAAAACACCGAGTAATCGGTGTTAAATAATTGTGCTTTTTAGTTATCAAATTCTTCGCAAACTTCTTTTTTGAAGACCAATCTGACATGGATGATTCCCGGCAGATTATCTTCCCACCACCGGGCCGCTTCGGGGTTTTTATTTTTCAACAATTTAATTGCTTTGCCCCCGGCAACTTCGTAACCCCCAAGATTTTCCGGCTGACCACCCAAGACACCAACTTGATGGCCGGTTGCAGCGCTTAGCCCGGCCGCAGGCAATTCCAAACCAATCCATGCTTGACGCACCCATTCAGGCGCTTGCCCCGGCGGGGTCGCTGTGATTCTGATTTTCATTTTGCCCTCCTTGCGAGTTGATTAACCTTTTAGTCGTTTGGCTTCTCTTTCCTTTTTGCGTTCCAGGGCCGCCAAATAACCAATATAACTATACAGAGACGCTTTGAAACCGTGGGATTGCCCGGAGACACTGCAATGGCTTTCTTCTATGACATAATTGCAGCTTTCGCAGCCAAACCAACTCTTGCCGGTATGAAAATATAGCGGGCGTAGAAGCTCCATTTGTTTACCGCACTTTGGACAGCACATAATCACCCTCCTCTCTTTGTCATCAGTTAAGCGCTTCGGCTATTGTCATTTCCAATTTTTTCTTTAATTCATCAACGCTCAAATCCTGATATTCTTCAGGCATGATCGGCTTAAGAAATTTAAAGGTTATGGTGCCCGGCCTGACCAACAAACTGCCGCGCCGCCAGGACTCATAAGCGCCACGGATGACGCAGGGAATTATGACGGGTTGGACATTCTTAGCCAAATGAAAAGCGCCCTTTTTAAATTCTTGCAGCCGGCCGGTTTTGCTTCTCTCCCCTTCCGGAAAAATCAACAATGATTCGCCGGCCTTAAACGCCCCCTCGATTTTTCTGATGGAAGCGATTGCTTGCTCATGACTTTTGTTGCTTATGGGAACAATGCCGTGCGCTTTTGCCATCCAGCCCCAAATCGGCAGCTTAAAATATTTATCGGCGCCCACGCCGGTGATTCTGTGCGGCATGGCGTAGCCCGCTAAAAACGCGTCAATCAAAGATTGATGATTGAGCAAATATAAGTAAGGGCCGCTTGCCGGGTCCGGCCTGTCACCCTCAATTGCTACTTGTTGGCCGAGCGTTTTCAAACAGATCCAGCCGCAAGGCCTGACCCAGAAACGCCACAGGAATTTTCGTGGCAGAAACAGCAATAAAACCATGTAAAGCGCGCAACAAATCACGGCCGCGCAGAAGAAGGCCGAAAGAAGAATCAGCGCCCTTAAGGCGGTCAAGAGCCAGATGATTAATCGTCCGGTATTTTTTGGTAGTCGCATCACCTATCTCCTTTGCTTGTTTTTAAAGAACTTTTATTATCGCAATATATCAGAATTACCTTTTATAGTCAATCAGCCGATAATCCCTCCGCCGAGCAGTTTGTCTTTATCGTAAAAAACAATTGATTGGCCGGGCGTGGCGGCGCGAGGCGGACGGATGAATTCCGCCACATAACGCCGGCCGATTTTCCGGACTCGGCATTTTTCCGGCCGGCCTCGGTAGCGGATTTGCGCTTCGCAGGACAGGGGGAATTTGATTTCCCTCATTAGCCAATTAGCCGACTCAAAAAACACTTGGCGGTTGCGCAGCTTGGCGCTGTTGATTTTTTTTGACACTGCCAACTCATTGCGGGAACGGTTAAAGCCGATTACGTACCAGGGGCCGCCGGATAAGCCGATGCCGCTGCGCTGGCCCAAAGTGTAAAGAGCCAGCCCTTGATGCGCGCCGATAACCTCGCCTTTTTCATTAACGATTTTCCCCGGTTTCAGCTTCAGATATTTTTTTAAAAATTCTATATGGCTTCGGCCCACAAAACAAATCTCCTGGCTGTCGGGCTTGGCGTGCACGGCCAAGCGGAATTTTTTGGCTAATCCCCTTGTTTGTTTTTTGGTGTAATCGGCCAAGGGGAAAAGCAAATGTTTCAGTTGCTCCTGTTCCAAGTTATACAAAAAATACGTCTGATCTTTATTCTTGTCTTTGGGGCGGCATAAATCAAACTGATTTTTAGCTCGCGGCTTGAGTCGCGCGTAATGGCCGGTGGCCACGTAATCGGCGTCAAAAACAGTTCGCGCGTAATCCAATAATAATTTGAACTTGATGAATTTGTTGCAAGCCACGCAAGGATTGGGCGTGCGGCCGGCCTTGTATTCGTTCAAGAATTCGTCAACAATTATTTTTTTGAACTGTTTGCCGAAATTGACTTTGTGGATCGGAATATCCAGCACGCGCGCCACTTCCCTGGCCTCGTTCCAGGCCGCCAAACTGCAACAGCGGTTCTCGCCGTACTTCTCTCCGCTGGGGAACCAGAATTGCATAAACACTCCCACGACGTTATAGCCCTGTTTTTTTAACAGCGCCGCGGCCGCCGAAGAATCCACTCCGCCGGACATGGCCGCCACGACTCTTTTGTTGCTGGTTTTTTTCATATCTCAATCATAACCGATATTTTTCAGAAAAACAAACGATTAAAGTTCGTTGCTTGACAATTATGGCGGATTTGTTATAATCATTAATTAAGATACCGTATTATCCAATTAAGCTCTTTTCAATCTGACTGCCAAGCGTAACAGCAACGAGAAGGAGGAATGAATATGATTGCAAACCTATTTTTTGTGATGGCCGTAATTTCCACATTAGTGTTGGGAACATTGTCACTTTTAGACAATTATAATAATCAACCAAATATAAAATTGAAGGTAGCGTTATTTATTTCTTTTATTTTTGTAGCTGTATCCCAGATTTTTGCAAATCTGGGATACTAACTAAGCAGAACTTTGTTTATATCAAGAATGCACTTTTGACTTGGCATAGTAATATTTTATTGCTATAATGCTTTATTATCAAATTACGTTCTTTTATATAGTTAATATATAGTTAACAAACAACGAAAGGAGTAGATTCTATGGGATCTGATAGGACTCGTTTTAAGGGTTCACTGTTTTGTCCATTAACCATGGATCAATTGACTGTCAATAGACAAATAGATGAGCTTGATAATTTAGAGGCTTCAAATGAATCTTTAATAGTCACAAGATCTCGGCTCGAGACCGAATTAAAATTGATGAATGGTAAAGAGCGTCTGATTTGTCAAATTATGACAAGTATTGAATGCTTTATTGACGGAGATATCAACGATAAAATCCGGGAAAAGATAAAGAAACTATTGGATTGTTATCGGAAAATAATCAGAGTTTCCTTAGTTGATGAGCTTTATGATATTGAGCGGGAGATAGCTAATATTTTTTACCAATAGATTAAGCGTGTATTAAAGTGATTAAATGATTTTGTATTTTAACACCGGATAGATAAATGTTCGGTGTTATTTTAATTAATTTTAATGTTTTATTTTTTATTTGCTGCGGGTCAGGGACTTCCGCTCTCATCCGCCGCCAGAAAGCGGCGGATTCGTTTGTCCTGGGTCAGCGCTGAATACTCCTTATGGTCGCATTCATCAACGCTCGTCTACGCTTTTCGGCTTCTGCCTCAAAGCTTGTATCGCTTCTGTCCTATTCGAGTCCCACCCCGCATTAAATAATTTCAAAAGGCACCCTTGTGGTGCCTTTTGAAATTACCAAACTGACTGACTCGGTCTAGAACCGATCCATATCAAGTATTATAAGGGCTTTTCGGGAATATTGCCAGCGGTGATTTGAGGCGTCTCAGTCGGGTAGAAATATGCTATGAAATGCGACAAATGCGACAGTACTTTAGCACTTCATAAATACAGGATTTTAGGCGGTAAAATGTTACAATGTTACACAATTTGGCAGGTTTTAGAGTGTAACATTTTAGTGGCCAAAATGAGAATGAGACAAATGAGACACTAAAACGGGGTTTTTTAAAATAGTCAAATTTATGGATATTTTATCTTAGTTTAGAATAAAATCAGTGTGAGACAGCAAAAAATAACTGCCTCATTTTTCAATAAACGAAAACCGCCACCCAAGGATAAACCCTGAGTGGCGTGTTGTGCGAATAGTTGCGCCTACTTGGAGGCGAGTGCTTTGAGTTCGGCGCTAAACTTCTCATCGACGCCACTCTCAGCAAGGAATGTTTTGAGGAGTTCTTTAACTCGATCATCGAGCCCTGCGTCCCGGGCCGCCATAATGGCACCGCGTCGTGCGATTCTACCTTCCATCGAAGCTGGCGACGTCTCATTCGCAATCGCCAATTCGGCATTGGCCAGTTCCCTTTGCGCATCAATGACTTTGCCAATAGCCGCAGTAACATTCATATTCAACTTATCGAGCTTGTTCATCTTGTCGCCCTCCTTTCAGAAGTTTCAACGTGTTGGCAGAAATCCCAACGATCCCCAATAATCAGGCTCGAAGGAGCGATCGAATGTCAACCCGTCGGCGTCGAAGTGACCAATCGAAAGCTGATTATCGTTCCAGTCAATCGTCGGAACTTCTGGGTGTAATTCTGATTTTCTGCAACCCGCAAGATCTCGCAATTCATTCTCTGTTGCGAATCGCATACCCTGTAGTGCCAGCAGTTCTTCCACCGAGACCGGCCGGCAACCCCACCATTTCATCAGGATGGAGATCCGTTTGAAATTCGTGCCGCGTGCCGCTTGGAAGAAGGCAAGTTTGCCGTCGCCTTGCGGGCGGTAAGCTTTTTGACACAGAACTTTGCCGCGGATATAGGCCACGATGACCCACAGATAATCCAGAATAGCCTGTTTCATGTCGCATCTCCTTATTGAAGTTCGTTGATGGCTTCAGTGAGCGAATCGCTGTCTTTTGCGTAGCTGACGCGTTTCGCCGTTTCAAAAAGTTTGAATACTCCCTCACAGAGGTTCCCGCGATGGGTATTCTGATAGAGGGCGATCATTTTTTGGATAACGATCATGAGCGCCCGCGCCTTCTTGGTATCCTTCGATTCTTCCATGATGTCGGGAGTTCTGAGTTCCTCCTCGAATCTCATCTCACCCTTACGGGTATCAGAGAGATAGCGAATGGAAACCCTGACGCATTCATTCTTGTAATCCTTCGGTTCAACGACGATTCCCTCGATTTCCCAAATCGTCGCGGTCGGATGCCGCCTTCTGGCGGAAATAATCTTGACGGTAATATCATACGCATCATGGGTGTGAATATAGTCTGGTGTATGAAATTCTACTGTCCGCTCACCCAGCTCAGTATCGAAAAGGGCAAGCATGAGATCGAGTTTTGATGGACCGCCGTCCACCAGGTGTGTTTCTTCTTTTCTTTGTGTCATACGACACTCCTTTCAATGTGCTGCGCATTAGCCGAGGAACGCGCACAACCTCCTTATTCCCAGCGGGAACGACTTAGCTATACAGCCAAGAATTACTATATATTAGCATATAGACATTATTTTGTCAAGTATTTTATCCACAATTAACCAAAATATTACAGATATTTACCTAAAATTAAACAAAAAAATGCCAGTAATTTATGACATTTTAATCGCTAATATTAATAATTCCTGCTTTTCTTACTATTTCTGCTTTTCCTGGTATTCTAGCGTTTTTTCCATCGGAGAAAGGCCACCCAAAGCCTTATGAGGGAAGTAATTCCAGGCGTCAGTTATTGTTTCCAGAATGTTGCTTAATTCCGAGACATCGCCGCCCCGGTCGAACATAGCCATAATCGTCGACAGATCATCATTATCTTCCTCTTGATAAATGGCATCAAGAATATCTTCCAGTTCAAAGTCGCTCTCGGTTTCTGCAAGCAAATCAATAATATCTTGTTGGATTGTTTCGCGTTCAGATAGGATTTGTTGTTGGGATAGATTTTGCATAAGAGTTGGTTATATATTAGCAAATAATTAGAAATTATTGAAATTTAGTTATCAACAGCTTGCCAACTTAGCCCTCCTGGACTCCCTATCGGGATTGCGTTATTCATTAGTTATATGAATGAAACAACAAAGCCCGTGAGGGCTACGGGCACGATAATAGCCCCACCAAAGGTCAAATACTGCCTTTATGCAAGGAAATCAACGGAATCAGAGGAACGGCAAATACTCTCTATTGATAGCCAGATCAAGGAGATGCTTTTGCTGGCTGAAAAGGAGGGTTTGGAGGTTGTAACTATGAAGCGTGAATCCCACTCCGCCAAGGAAACTGGCCAGCGTCCGATTTTTAACGAGATTGTTGAGGAGATAAAGACGGGACAGTATAATGGTATTCTGACGTGGGCGCCGGATCGCATCAGTAGGAATGCCGGCGACTTAGGTAAAATCGTGGATCTGATGGATTCTGGGCTATTAATAGATATCAGGACTTACGGCCAAAGATTCGGCAATAATCCTAATGAGAAATTCTTGCTGATGATCTTAGGATCGCAAGCCAAATTAGAAAATGACAATAAGGCGGTCAATGTCAAAAGAGGATTAAGAAGCAGGTGCGCTATGGGCTGGAGGCCGGGTCAGGCGCCAACTGGCTATTTGAATGAAAAGCATGTTGATAAAAAATGCCAATGCCGCTTAGATCCTAAGCGAGCGCCGGTAATTAAACAGATGTTTGAAAAAGTAGCCTATGAAAGCTGGAGTGGCAGAAAAGTATATAGATGGCTTAAGGACATTGATTTCAAGACTAAAAATGGCAAGCACCTGGTGCTTGCTAACATCTACATTCTTCTTAGAAATCCATTTTATTACGGCGAATTCGAATATCCGGTTAAAAGCGGCGTTTGGTATACTGGAAAGCATACGCCGATTATTACTAGGGAAGTTTTCGATAAGGTTCAACTATTACTAAGTGACCGCTACGTATCAAGGACGGAAAGCAAGGAATTTGCCTTCACCAAATTGTTCAAATGCGGCTATTGCGGATCTGGCATCTCGGCCGATGAGAAATTCAAGAAACTTAAAGATGGCGGCACAAACCGCCATGTCTATTACTTCTGCACCAAAACGAGAGATATTGATTGCAAAAACCAGCCGATAAATGAAACTGATTTGATAAGCGAGCTAAGCCGCTTAATGGACAAGATTGATCTGGACGAGCTTGGCGTCAAGAAAAAACTTGAAGATGAAATGAGAAGGTATAATCGATTCAATGTCGGAGTGTTGGGCAAAAAACAAAAGGAGTTTAATAAGGACGTGGATATTAGGAATTATGCCAAATACTTGCTCAGGGATGGCACTATTTTGGAAAAGAGAGAATTACTGGGTTGCCTGAAAAGCAAAGCGATATTAAGGGATAGGAAAATTATTTTAGAATAAAGACAAATTAAAAAAAATTAAAAACACTAATTAAACTTTCTCGCATATAGCAACCATTAATTTTTCCAATACCTCTTTATATCTCGATAAAATTTCTCTATGGAGCATCGACCAATTATCATCCTTATAATAATCAAATAATTTCTCTTTTATTAAAATATCAGTCAGTTCTGTCGTAATTTCTTCGTCGGGATGAGCCAGTTTGGAAACAATGCGATTAATATTTCTAAGACCATAAATACCGGGGTCAACATTTATTTTTCTTTCTAATAATATAAAATAAAATTTATTTATGCTTCCTTTTAAATCTTTTATTTCGAATTCATTAGACATTTCTTTTGTAATTTCTAATTTAATAATTTCATCATCAAAATTCCCCAACATAGATCTTAATACTATACAGTAACCAACTAACATGGCCTTATCCTTAGCTGGCTTTCCTTGTTGATATATTTCTTCTGATGACGAAAAAATAGGAAAGCCGAACTTCTCATCAATCAAGCTAAATTTATTTATTCTAACCCTTAATTCTGCAATAGCACTGATAATATCCGCAGTCTGATATTCTTCCCTTATTTCATTTTGTTCTTTTATCTCCTTGCCTTGCTTTTCTTTATCCTTATTTAATTGTTCTTTTTGCAATATCTCTTTAGCTCTTTCAGAACCCAACTCTAATATTCTTTGATGAACTAATGGCACTATCCCATTTCGCCATGTAGAAATTTCTTCTACAAAAATAATTTCGGTTTTTTTTCCTACAATGAAATTATAGTTATCATAATAAAAATTAATATATTCCTTCGGCTTAACTTTTAAAAGTTTTTTAAGTGCTATTTTTCTTGTCTCAATAGTTTGTCTGTCATCTTCGAAACATTTTTTTAAAAAAAACTCTATTTCTACCATATCCTCGCCCGATTTTTCAAGATACACAAAGCATTTCTCTAAATCATATTCTTTAATTTCTCCTAAAGTTATATTAGCTTCGAATATTATTTTTATTTTTTTAACAATCTCGTTGTGAAAATATTGAATATCCGTCAAATACCCTATCATCATAGCAATATCACCATCTTTATCGGTTGTGTGTGCAATTTCTTTTAATATTTCAGCGGAGTCTCCAGTCTTAAAATATGTTAAATCGCTCACAAAATAATGGGAGACCGAAGTTTTTCTAAATTTTTTATATGCTTCGTATATTTGTCTTGGGAATATAGCGTCACCAATTTTAACCATCTCATCAGAAATATGGGTTGCCTTTTCTGCATTTTCAGCAGAATAAAGATCAGCTATTAAGTTTGCATTATAATCAGAGGCCATATTATTAGTAATAACAATAGTATTTTATTAAAAGAAGTCAATAAATATGCTATATTTTTACCTGAATTTTATCTGCCTGCAGTATATAACAAATCTACAAAGAAATAAAGGTAAAAACACCACGGTAAAATCGTGATGTTTTTGAAGCTAGATCATTGACGCGTCTCAGTCATTTGAATTAGCATGTATTGGCTGCGGGTCAGGGACTCGAACCCCGATAACATCCTCCAGAGGGATGCGTCCTACCATTAGACGAACCCGCATTATTTTTTAACTATTTAACAGTATAGCACGTAAATCAAGATAAATCAAGGATTGCTCTTGACAGAATTAAATATCTGTGATAAAATTATAACACTGAATATGACGGATAGCTACTCTTTGGCTTAGGCCAAAGGGAGGAAAGTCCGAACACCCTTTCTGGCGCAAGCCGGGATGTCGCGGTAATGGGTAACGCCCACCCGGACGGTCGCAAGGCCGGCCGAGGACCAGTTCCACAGAGACAATACTAACGAGATACGCAAGTATTTCGTGAAAGGTGAAAAGTGTGATGGTGTCTTAAACTAAGCAAGAGATATCTCCTTAGCTTAAAGCTACGTCACTCGGCCTCCAGCAATGGAGAGCTTGTGGTAAACTCTACCTGGTGCAACCTCGTTTTGAGGGCTTGATCATGCCGGTAACGGCAATGACAGACAGATGGCTATCATCCGTTCCGTTAAGGAACGGATACAGAATTCGGCTTACAGTCATATTCAGTTAAAAAACACTTCGCTGCTGCGAGGTGTTTTTTTATTCACTCATTTATTCGTGGCTGTCAATCGCTTCGTTGACCAGTTTGTCAGCCAGTTTGTTCTGTTCGCGGTAAATATGCTTGAAGGTGATTTTTTTAAACTTAGTAGATAAGTTGTATACTTTAACAAATAATGGCGCTAAATCTTTGTCTTTGACTCTATATTCGCGGTTCAACTGTTTGACTGCCAATTCGGAATCCAACAGGCATTCGGCTTCGGTTACGCCGGCCACGAGAGCGTGCTCTAAAGCCAAAATTAAGGCGCGATACTCCGCTTGATTATTAGTGGTCTCGCCGATGTAGTGTTTGAGTTCAATCTGCTTTTCGCCGATTTTTATGACGGCGCCGATGCCGGCCGGCCCGGGGTTGCCCCGCGCTCCGCCATCAGAATGGATAATTGCTTTCATATTTGACATTTTAATATAAGAAGTTATACTTTATCTACTGCTCTTTAAATTATAGCGTTTAATTGCTAAGCCAACAATCGGAAAGGAACTAATTATGCTTGAAGAACAAAGGTATGGGCCGCATATATTTGGTGAATGGAAACATGATTTTTTTCATCGATATCGCATTCATTCCTGCCCTTGCGGAGCGATAGAAATTGCTAATGACCCTCCAGATTCTACATGGTCTTTTCATGCCGCTGGATATGATACTTTGCCAAATGTGCGTCAATGCCGGCTTAATAAGTTTGAAACAACCGGAAAGGAGGCAATTATGCCTGAAGTCCAAGAAAAATACGGTAGACATCTGTGGGGTAATCCGGAAAATCCGGCTGGTTGCGATGCTACCTTTACAACCTGTATGCTTTGTGGCGCTGTGATGGGCGGCTGTTCTGGTTGTGGTCATAGTGATCCATCAGGTGGAAAAAATCCTCAGCCTGATCCGCACCTTTGCGGCTATCACCCACTATCCCGAGAAGAACTTCTGGTATTGGTCAGCCAACTGGAAGCCGAGATAGAAAAAATGGAAGTCGAGATAGAAAAAATAAAAAAAGAGGCCGAATCATTCCTAAGGTGAGCATTGGAGCTGTTTAAGAACCTCGAACATACGATTCTCTTTTCTGAGTTCTATAATAAATCGTAAATAGCACTTTCACCACCACCTAAAATCAATAGGTGGTTTTTTATTTCGTATTACGTATTACTTATTACGTATTACTAACCCTTAAATCCTCAATCTTCAATTGCAACTCCTTGTTGCCGTTCCACTCATTCACTCCCAGTTCAAAAACAATATCAATCTTGTCTCCTGCTTTAAGCCGAGCGCACCACTCGCCGAAAGAAAAACCGATCAGCTTGTGCAGATTGCCCAAGTCGCCGTCTTGCGACACTAACACCTTTAAATGCTTGCCGTCAGCGCCGACCGTTTGCACTTGCTCTACGGCTAAGCTGAAAGCGGCAAACAGCGGCCGTTTGTTATCTTCGCCGAACGGTTCAAATTTGCCAACCTCCTCCAGCAACTGCCAATTGATCTGCGAGAGCTTTATTTCCGTGTCAATCATCAATGTCGGCGTCAAATCCAATCCCGCCAGCTTTTCTTTGGCCAGGCGCCGGATTTTTTCTTTAAACTTAAGGAAGTTATCTTCACCGATGATTGTCAGTCCGCAGGCCTGGGGATGGCCGCCGTATTTGGCCAATAAATCATCGCATCGTTTCAGGGCTTCAGTGATATCAAACTCCTCAATGCTCCTCCCGGACGCCAGATATTTGTCGCCTTCCTTGGTAAACACCAGCGCCGGCCGGCGGTATTTGTCAGTCAAACGTCCGGCTACCAATCCGACTACGCCTGCCAGCCAACCCTCGCCCTCGGCGATTAAAATGTATTCCTCCTCCGCGGTTTTGGCGACCTGGATAAAAGCGGCCTCCAAAATTTTGCCGGTGATCTGTTGTCGTTCTTTATTATTGTCTTCCAAAAATTGCGCCCACTTCCCCGCCTCTTCCTGCGTTTCGGCGGTTAAAAGATTAAACGCCACTGAAGCATGGTCAATTCGGCCGGCGGCGTTAATCCGCGGCACAATGCGCCAACCCAAGTATTCCGTATCCAAACCGTTGCGGCGATTGTTAACCAATTCCATCATCTTGGCCAAGCCCAAATTGCGGGTTTTGTCCATTACCATTAAGCCGTATTTGACGATAATCCTGTTTTCGCCCAAAAGCGGCACGATATCGCCGACCGTGGCGATTGCCGCCAAGTCCAACAGCCATTTCTCATAACCTTCAGGCAATTGGATCGGGCTGTTGTTTTCTTGCTGATGCTTGATGATTGCTTGCACGAATTTGAAAACCACGCCGGCGCCGCATAACGGGCTGTTGGGGTAACCGCAGGATTTAACATGGGGATCAATAATCGCCAGGGCTTGAGGCAGTTCCAGCGGCTCTTCGTGGTGGTCCAAAATAATGACGTCAATGCCGGCGGCGGTAAATTCGGCAATCTCTTTCTTATTGGCAATGCCGCAATCCACGGTGATGACCAAATTGAATTTTTGATTGATAATTTGCCGAACAATTTTAGTGTTCAATCCGTAACCCTCGCTTTCGCGAAAAGGAATGTAGGTATCGGCGCGAGCGCCCAAAGCAGTCAGTGTCTGGAATAAAATGGCAGTGGAACAAACGCCGTCGGCATCGTAATCGCCGTAGATCATGATGTGCTCTCCGGCCAGCAGGGCTTTAAACAGCCGCTCCACGGCCGAACGCATATCTTTAAACAAATAAGGATCAAAAAGTTGCCGGTCAAAGTCGGGGTTGAGAAACTCTTCAATCTTTTCTTTTTCTGTCAGTCCGCGGTTAAACAAGAGCTGCAAGACCAGCTCGTTGTAATTCGGATATTGCCGGATGAATTCCGGGGTTATCTTGTCTTTAATTTTCCAAATCATTGACTGTTGGCCGGTTAATCCGTTATAATTGACTTATATGAAAATACGCAAAAAACGCTTAATGAAAATAGTTTGGATTATTTTAACTTTTCTGATGGTTATCTCCATGGTTTTCTTTTCTTTGATGCCGATTCTTGGTTAAGCCGTCAAGCGCCCGTCCAAGCGTAGCGAAGAATTTCCGATTCTCTCCCTGCGTTTTTTTGTTGGTTTAGAAATTCAGATCCTTTGTTTCATCTGGAATGGCAATGTTGGGTCTTTACCGTTTTAACACCGCCAAAAAGGCGTCGGCCGGTATATCCACTTTGCCCATGGCCATCATTTTTTTCTTGCCTTTCTTTTGTTTTTCCAAAAGTTTGGCGCGCCTGGTCCAATCGCCGCCGTACAATTTGGCGGTAACGTCTTTGCGCAAAGCGGAAATGCGTTCGGAAGCGATTATTTTGCCGCCAATAGCCGCTTGGATTTTAACCATGAACTGCTGGCGGGGCAGGGTTTCTTTGAGTGTTTCCACTATTTTTCGCCCCACTTGCTGGGCGCTGTCCTGATAGGTGATAAGCGACAGGGCCTCCACTTTTTCTTCCGCTACCAGAATATCCATTTTTACCACCTCGGTTTTTTCATAGCTGGAAAAATCATAATTGAGGGACGCATAGCCGCTGGTAATGGATTTGAGCTTATCGTAAAAATCAACAATAATCTGGGTTAACGGCAAATAATAATGCAACACGGCCAGCTCCTCGTCCAGATACTCGGTATTGATGTAACTGCCGCGTTTTTCAGCGGATAACTGCATCACGCCGCCCAGGTATTCTTTGGGCGTAAAAATGTCAACTTTCATTATCGGTTCTTCCACTTGTTTGTAATAAGTCGGATCGGGGAATTCTTGCGGATTGTAAACATCCTTCACGTCTCCATTAGTCAAATAAACCTTATACGCCACGCTGGGAATGGTTACCACCAGTTCCAAATTAAACTCGCGCTTCAATCGTTCTTGAAAAATTTCCAGATGCAGCAAGCCCAAAAAACCGCAACGAAAACCGAAACCCAAAGCCGAGGAATTTTCCGGTTCATAAGACAGGGCGGCATCGTTTAATTTTAATTTTTCAATAGCTTCGCGCAAGCGGCTGAAGTCAGAACCGTCCTTGCAAAAAATTCCGGCGTAAACCATGGGCTTGACCTGCTTGTAGCCGGGCAATGGCTCCACGGCCAAATCTTTTAACGTTATAGTGTCGCCGACGCGGCATTGCGCCACCTCATGCAAGCCCGTAACAATATAGCCGATTTCTCCGGAAGTCAGGGATTTATCTTTTACATACTTGGGGGAGAAGTGGCCGACTTCCAATCCTTCGGCCAATTGCTGATTAGAGACGAATTTAATATGTTCCCCCGGCTTGATGCCGCCGTCAAAGATCCTGACATAAGCGATGACGCCGCGGTACTCGTCGTAAACCGAATCAAAAATCAAAGCGCGCAACGGTTTATCCGGAGACAGTTTTGGCGCCGGCACCTGGGCGATTACGGCTGAAAGCAATTCCGTTACGCCCTGGCCGGTCTTGCCGGAAACATGGAAAATTTCTTCTTTTCGGCAACCCAATAAATTAATTATCTCCTCGGAAACGCGTTCCACTTGGGCGTTGGGCAAATCAATCTTATTGATTACCGGAATAATCGTTAAATTAGCGTCCAGTGCCAAGTAAAGATTGGCCAAGGTTTGGGCTTGAATGCCTTGCGTGGCGTCAACTAAAAGTATCGCGCCCTCCACGGCATGCAAACTGCGCGACACTTCATAAGTAAAATCCACATGGCCCGGAGTGTCAATCAAGTTAAGCTCATAGCCCTGATATTGCATCCGCACCGGCGTTAATTTTATGGTAATCCCCCGTTCCCGTTCAATGTCCATTTGATCCAAAAGCTGATCTTTCATCTCGCGTTTGGAAATGGTTCCGGTCAATTCCAACATGCGGTCGGCCAAGGTGGACTTGCCATGGTCAATGTGAGCGATAATGCAGAAATTACGGATATTATTTGAATTCATAGCGTCAGGTAATGGAAAAATTTTAACATAATTCGGCCAAATTTACAAATTTGACTTTTTTATCTTTTTATGATATCATCTTATGAATGTAGCACCTTTCAGTCAAAATAAAAGGAGAACAAGCATGGTTAAGCACCAAACGACCGAGTTAAGCGGTTCGACGATCAAAATCGCCGTTATCGCCACCTTGATAGCCGCTCTGGTATTAACCGGCGCGGCTACAGCCAGTAAAACAAGCGTTAAGACGCAGGATTCGCAGCTGGAAGCAAAAAAGAAAGAAACGAAAGAAAAAAACGGCAAAGAGAAAAAAGTTGAATCGGTTACGCCGCAACAACCCAATCCCGCTAAAGAAAAATTGCAATTTTTTTTGGCGGAAGGTGACATTCCCGAAGAAAAAATGTATGTCGGCGCCGCCGGCAGAATGATCAGCAATCCGCGTAGTATTGATTACACCGAAGTAGCCATGGCTACCTCGCCCTATCGGGAATTGAAAGAACGCAAATTGGGCCCCAACAGCGGCGCTTATTGGCTGTTGGTCGCCGAGGCCGGAGACATCGCTTTGCGGGAAGTCATTAAGTACGCCAAAAAACAAGGCATCACTCTTATTACCGATCGGGAAAACTTAGTGAAGTTTCTCAAAAAGCAGGAACGTTTCAAGAATAACGCTGATGAAGAACTGATCGGCTGGTTTGATATTACCGGCCAAATCAAAGAAGTAATAAAGAACCTTGACGAATAAACACCCCGACTCCAATGGAGCCGGGGCTTTTTAGTTGAAAATAATTAATTGAAAAAAATCAAACGCCGCTGCCATTATTAACGCCATTATCCGCCATAATCACCGCCGACTTGAATAATCTGCGTTTCATGGAGGTAAGGAAGATAAACATTTCTTCAATTTTTAAAATCAATCCTAACGCGGCGTAACCGAGCAGTCCCAAGACGCCGGCTGCCAGCCCTTGGCAGAATATTCCCCAGAACGTCTGCACAGCCAGATAGTCGTCAATAAACCGCAAAGAAAAATAAGTTATTAAACCGCCGCCGATGGAAGCGATGGCGATGCGCCAAGCGGAGTTGGCGATGCGCCTGATATCCAGCCGGCCGATTTTGTTACGCAGCAAAACCATGAGCAGCAATAATTCAAAGATTGCCGATACGGACATCGCCGCCGGCAAAGCTAAGACGCGCATATCCACATAACCCCATAAGTCCGATAACCGCAAAAGCGCGGCGGCGGTAAAAGAAAACCAATTCTGAAAGGAAAAAACAAAACGGAAAACCAAAATTCCCGCTACGTTGATTATCATTGACAATAAGCCGGCGTAAAAAGGAGTTTTAGTGTCACGCAGGGCGTAAAAACCGCGGATAATAAGAGGATAAGCGCCAGCGGCAAACAGTCCGATGCAAAAGATAGCCAGAGAGGCGGCGGTTAAACGGGTATCATACCAATCAAATCGACCGCCGCCTAACAGTACGCGAACGATTTGCGCGCGCAAAACATAAAGGATTATGGCCACCGGCACGATTAAAAAAAGCGTTTGGCGGAAAGTGGTGGAAATGACGGCTACGAATTCCTGGTTTTTCTTTTGCGCCGCCAGGGTGGATAAAACCGGCAGAGCCGCTATGCCCAAAGAGACGCCGAAAATTCCCAACGGGAAATTCTGCAAGTTATTGGCAAAGGTAAAGATGGATAAAGAGCCGGCGGCTAAAGTTGAAGCCACGACGGTAATGATTAAAAAATTAATTTGGTTGACGGCCAAGGACACGGTGCGCGGCACCATCATTTTAAACACTTCCAAAACATGCTTGTTCCGCCAATTAAAATCCAAGCGGTATTTGAACTTGGTGCCGAATAACGGCAGAAGTTGGATGATCATGTGCAAAAATGCGCCGATGACCACGCCCCAAGCCAAGCCCATGACGCCGAAAGGCGCGACTAAAAACAAGGCGCCGAAGATAATGCCGAGATTATATATAATCGGCGCCAGAGAATAAAGCAGGAATTTGCGCTGGGCTTGCAAAACGGAGGAAAAAATTGAGGATAAACCCAAAAAAATCGGCGACAGAAACATGACTCGGGACAAAGCAACGGCTAATTCCATCTTTTCGGGAGCAAAGCCGGGGGTGATAAACGGCATCAGCCAGGGAGCGGAAACAAACAATAGTCCGCAAGCGATCAACAGGGCGACCGACAACAGGTTCAGAATGCTGTTAATCAGTTTCCACGCTTCCTGTTCCTGGTGCTTGGCCAGAAGCGAGGCGAAAACCGGAATCAAGCCGGCCGAGACCGCGCCTAAAATCAAAAGATTATATACCAAGTCGGGCAAACGAAAAGCGGCGTAATAAGCATCCAAAATATCGCCGGCGCCGAATTGCGAAGCCAATACCCTGTCCCTTATTATTCCCAACAGTCGGCTGACAACAGACAGCGCGCCAATAATAATAGCCGCCGAGGTGATACTCTGCGACTGGGCGTTAATTTTGGATATTATTGTTTTGATTTTTTTAAACATTGACAATAGTAATAAAGTTTGCCGCAATCCCCCAACCCGACTTTGGTCGGGGTTTTTATTTTGCCATTCTGACATCAACTACTTTTACCCCCCTGCCCTTATCCAAAACCATGACCGGATTGAAATCAATTTCTTTCAACCCCGGATATTTTGTTACCAGGCAAGAAAATTTTACCAATAAATCAGCCAAAGCGCCAGTATCAGCCGGTTTTTGGCCGCGCGCGCCGGCTAAAAGCGGATAAATTTTTAATTCCCCAATCATTTTACGCGCCTCATCTTTATTAATGGGCGCCACGCGGAAAACCACATCTTTAAACACTTCCGTATAAATGCCGCCCATACCCAGCATAACCACGGCGCCGAATTGCGGATCCCGCTTTAAGCCGACAATCACCTGCTGGCCGCTCACCATCTCACCCAAAAGATAACCTTTGATTTTCGCGCCTTTAACATTTTGAACAATATTTGTGTTCATCTCTTTAATGGCTGTTAGCAGTTCTGCTTCGTTATTAATGCCAACTTTAACCCCGCCCGCATCCGATTTATGTATCACTTGAGGCGAGACGACTTTAAGCGCAATGGGGTAGCCGACTTTTTTGGCGGCCGAAGCGGCCTGGTTGGCAGTAGTAATAAACTCGGCGCGATGCACTGGAATGTTATTTTTAATCAATAATTGCCGGCAGGCATCCTCGGTTAATTCGTTTGGCAACTCCTTGCTTGTCTTGATCGCGGGTGCTTTAATCGCCGGTTTTTTATCCTTGAGATATCGGTAATAATCAGCCATGGCGCCTAAAACGCCCACCGCCTGTTCGGGGAAATTAAATTGGGGCAGTTTGTTATCAGCGAAAATTTGGTAATGTTTGACGATTTCCAGCTCGCCCAAAAAACACAGGATAATTGTCTTATCGGTGGTTTTTTTGATTCGGCCGATTGCTTCCGTTGTTTCTTTTATTTGCGTCATCCTCTGCGGGGTAAGAGCCACGATTATAGCGTCAACATTTTTATCTTTGACCACTTCGCGCAAGGCGATTTCATAACGATCGGCCAAGGCATCGCCCAAAACGTCAACCGGATTATGGCCGCTGGCCGCGGCCGGCAAAATCTTCTTTAATTTGGCTTTGGTGCCCTCGGACAATTTGGTCAATTCCAAGCCGTATTCGGGAAGCCAATCAGTCAGAAGAATTCCCGGGCCGCCGGCATTGGTAATAATGGCTACGCGTTTGCCGCGAGGCAGATCTTGATAAGCAAAACCCTCGGCTAAATTAAAAAAATCCATAACATCCCGCGCCTCAATCACGCCGGACTGCTTGAAGGCGGCGCTATAAACTTGAGCGGCGCCGGCCAACGATCCGGTGTGGGAAGAAACGGCTTGGCTGCCGGCGGCAGTCCTGCCGGACTTCAGGACAATGATGGGTTTTTGGCTGGAGATTTTTTTTGCCACGGATAGGAATTTTTGTCCGTCGGCGATGCTTTCCAGGTAAGCCATTATAACTTTGCTGTTTTTGTCGCGATTGAAATATTCCAAAAGATCCAACTCATCAATGTCGCACTTATTGCCCAAGGAGACAAAATAAGAAAAACCAAGCTTTTGGGCCTCCGCCGTGTCTAAAATGGCCGTACCCAAGGCGCCGGATTGGGAAAAGAAAGCTACATTGCCCGCTTTGGGAAAAGTAGCGGCAAAGGAAGCGTTTACTGACGGTTTAGTGTTAATATAACCTAAACAATTTGGTCCAAGCAGCCGCAATTTATACTTATCTTTAAGTTGTAATAATTTTTCTTCCAATTTGGTTCCCTCGCCGCCAACTTCTTTAAAACCGGAAGAAATAATAAGGATATTTTTTGTTCCTTTTTTGCCGCATTCCTCAACTACGGCCGAAACAAATTGCGCCGGCACGACGATAATCGCCAAATCCGGGATTTGCGGCGTTTTTAAGATTGACGGATAAGCCGTTTTGCCTTCTATCTGCGGATCAGAAGGATTAATGGGAAAAATTTTCCCCCGGTAGTTAGCCAAAAGGTTTTTCATCACGTCGTTGCCGACTTTACCGGCATGGTTGGAAGCGCCGATTATTGCCACGCTTCGCGGATTAAAAAAGGGTTTAAGGATATTCATAGTAGCTGATTTATTGTAACCTAATTTTACCATAAATATCCAATTCAGCCAAAATAAAAAGCTGGGTCGCAATGTCGCCGACCCAGCCGTCAAAAATGTTCTATTTTTCAGTTTTGCACTTCCCAGCCAAAACTGATATTTATGTCAATCCCTCCGAGTGCGTTCGACTCCACATAGGGGAACGAGAGCACGCTGGAGAAATTGAAGTTATTTCCCCAGTCAATGTCACGGACGATGAGCGGCAAATCGCAGTACACATCATTGCCATCGCCGTCAATGATGTAGAGCACGTCGCCGACGAAGTTCAGCGGTAAGTAGGCCTTGAATACCATCTCGGCCTCACCCCAGAACCAAGAGACATAGTAACTGGTGCCGTCCGAAGAAACCAGCGATGACTGGCCATAACCCCATTCATCGGTCTGATACCAGCCGGGAAGGCCGGTGATCGTGAACTGGAACGGATAATAGTAACCGAAATTCATCACCAAATTCTCGTTCCGGTTGACGCCCCCCTCCACCAAAACATCTTTCCAGCCAGACAACAGCTGGTTGCCGTAGTTATCTTGAAAAGAAATGGAAAAACTGTAATTCCCGGGTCGAATTCCTCCACAATGAGCGCGGAACTGGTGGTCAATAATCGGTATATAGAAGGAGTAGCAGCCAGCAGCACCAGAACCACCGCCACCGCCCTTACCCATTTCCACTCCATCAACTCCATCATCAGTGGGATACAAGTAGATGTAGATGCGGGTGGCCTGTTCTTTGAGTGAATCCCCAATTTCTTGGAGATTCTCTTGAGTCAATCCAGCGATGCCGTCTTGACCGCCGCCTTTTTCCAGGGACTTGGTCACCTCGTCGACGAATTCCTCGTCAATTTTGTCAACGACCTGGGACAGGTCGCCTTCTACCCAGAATCCACCTTCGATTTCGGGAATGGGCGGGCAACCAGCCAATGTTACTGAGAGGGCGGCCAGGATGGCGACAACGACAACGGACATGGGCAGTGGCGCGTAGTAACACATGTGCTTTTCCTCCTTTTTGGGAACAACGTTATATTAACCCCACGTTGGGATTAATATATTATTATATCACATCTAAATAATTTTGTCAACACCTTCTTGTTATAATATTAAGTAAATTATCTAAATTTAAATAAAATTAATTCAAAAACAAATCAAAAAAGCCAGTTTTTCTGGCTTTTTTGATTTAAAATTAGATTATTTCCTATTTCTTACTTTTTATCCTTAATCACTGCTTGGGCCGCGGCTAACCGAGCAATAGGCACACGGAAAGGCGAGCAAGAGACGTAGTTAAAACCTTCGCGGTGGCAGAAATTGACGGTCTTGGGTTCGCCGCCATGTTCACCACAGATGCCGATCTTGAGGTCTTCTTTGGCGCTTCTGCCCTTTTTGATGGCGATGCGAATGAGCTCGCCAATACCTTCCTGATCCAAAACCTCAAACGGATCATATTCAAAAATTCCCTGCGCCACATATTCCTTCAAGAATTTTCCGGCGTCGTCGCGGGACAGGCCCGCGCCCATCTGCGTCAAGTCGTTAGTGCCGAAAGAGAAAAACTCGGCTCCGGCTTCCACGATTTTGTCGGCGATTAACGCCGCGCGCGGCACTTCAATCATTGTACCGATTTTGTATTTTAACTGGCTGCCGCTGGCGGCCAATTTTTCCTCCACCACTTTAACGATGCGCTCCTTGAGAATGGAGAATTCTTTGACCGAGGCCACTAAAGGAATCATGATTTCCGGTTCAACTTTAATCCCCTCTTTTTCTACGGCGATCGCCGCTTCAATCACGGCTGTGGCCTGCATGTCATTGATTTCCGGATAAGTGATGGCCAAACGGCAGCCGCGATGACCTAACATCGGATTAAATTCGTGCAAATCATCAATCTTGGCTTTCAGAACCTCAATCGGCACATTCATCTCGGCGGAGAGATCGGCAATATCTTTTTCTTCTTTGGGCAAGAATTCATGCAGCGGCGGATCCAAGAAACGAATAGTTACGGCCTGGCCGTCCATGGCTTTAAACAATCCGATGAAATCCTCTTTTTGGTACGGTAAAATCTTGGCTAAGGCCTTTTCCCGGCCGGCCACATCAGAAGCCAGAATCATTTCTCTGACGGCTTTAATCCTGTCGCCCTCAAAAAACATATGCTCGGTGCGGCACAAACCGATGCCTTCGGCGCCGAATTTTCTGGCGACCGCGGCATCATGGGGAGTATCGGCATTGGTGCGGACTTTGAGTTTTCTGACTTCATCAGCCCAGCCCATTAAAGTGCCGAAGTTGCCGGAAAGTTCCGGATCCTTAGTGCCTAATTTGCCGTTATATACCTCTCCGGTAGCGCCGTCTAAAGAAATAAATTCTCCTTCTTTAAGAATCAATCCGCTATCTTTAACGGTTACGGTCTTGGCTTTTTCGTCAATAATAATGTCAGCGCAACCGGCCACGCAACAAGTGCCCATGCCGCGAGCCACCACAGCCGCGTGCGAGGTCATGCCGCCTCGGGCGGTCAAAATGCCTTTGGCCGAATGCATGCCATCAATATCTTCAGGGGAGGTCTCCACGCGGACCAAAACAACATCCAAGCCGGCTTGGGCTTTGGCATACGCTTCAGCGGCGGTGAAAACGATTTCACCCACAGCGGCGCCGGGCGAGGCCGGCAAACCGCGAGCAATGACTTCACCTTCGGTCTTGGCTAAGGGATCTAATTGTTTATGTAATAATTGGTTTAATTGGTTCGGTTCCACGCGCATTAACGCTTCATCTTTGGAGATCGCGCCCTCGCTGACCAACTCCACAGCAATACGCACAGCGGCCGCGGCAGTCCGTTTGCCGTTTCTGGTTTGCAAGATGAATAATCGGCCTTGTTGAATGGTGAATTCCATGTCTTGCATGTCGCGGTAATGCTTTTCTACCGTGTTGCAAGTGTCCACTAATTCTTTATAGATAGTCGGATTTTGTTGTTCCAAAGTAGCCACGGTAAGCGGGGTGCGAATGCCGGCGACCACGTCTTCGCCTTGCGCGTTCATCAAATATTCGCCATAGAACTTGGCTTCGCCGGTGGACGGGTTGCGGGTAAAGCAAACGCCGGTGCCTGAATCCTCGCCCAAATTGCCGAACACCATGGTTTGGATATTGACGGCCGTGCCGATTAATCCTTTGATATCATTAATCTGGCGATAACGGACGGCGCGATAGTTGTTCCAAGAATTGAAAACCGCGTTAATGGCGGCATATAATTGATCAATCGGATCCTGCGGGAAATCCACGCCTTTGACTTCTTTGATTTTGGTTTTGTATTGTGAGACGACTTCCTGCAAATCCTCGGCAGTCAAATCGGTGTCGTATTTGGCTCCTTTAGTGTCTTTAATATTTTCTAAAATATGTTCAAATCCGGCGTGCTCTACTTCCATCACCACATTGCCGAACATTTGGATTAAGCGGCGGTAGGAATCCCAAGCAAAGCGGGCATTGCCGGTCTTGGTGGCCAAGCCCAAAACCGATTGGTCGTTCAAGCCCAAGTTTAAAATTGTGTCCATCATGCCCGGCAAAGAGGCCGCGGCGCCTGATCTGACCGAAACCAAAAGCGGATCGTTGGCATCGCCCAATGTCTTGGACATTTTTTCTTCCAACTCTTTGAGCTTAGCGTTAACCTGCTCTTTGACCTCGTCAGTAATCTGCTTGCCAGCTTTGTAATACAAATCGCAAACCTCGGTGGTAATAGTAAATCCCGGGGGCACGTTAATGCCCAGCCCTGACATTTCCGCCAAGTTGGCACCTTTGCCGCCGAGAAGTTCTTTCATGCTTTTATCCCCCTCTTCAAAGGAATAAACGTACTTTTTCACATCAGACATAGTTTATATGATTATTAGTTTTAATCAATTGACGTCATCCTCGGAATTTTTGCGGTGAGCAAAGCGAACTAAAAAATGTCCGGGGATCCATTTAGTTTGTAGAAAAATATATTGAAACCTTATAGTTTTATAAAGGGGGAGAAAATCTCCCCAAAAGTTCATTTTGCTTCTTCACCTTCCGGCTGATAATCAAGCACGCCCGTGGCATGCTTTTTGTCGGCATAAAGAGTCATGCGATTATTAGCAATAAACAAATGACCAAAAAGATGGACGCATTCGTCATTAACCATCAACCACTTAGCCACCTTGGGATATCTCTGAGCGGAAAAAGTCGCTTCCAATTCATAAACTTTGGTGAATTTTTCCTCACGCAATAATTCACACTTTTTGAATGTTAATTCCACCTCTTCTTGGCCATAATATAATGGCCCAATCCAAAAGTGGGCGGTGAACCTAATGGCTTGTGAGCCAACGTCTTTCAGGATATTGATCAATAGAACATCAAGCACATTCATTGGCGGACAAAAACATAAACGCCTCGGTTCATCCTGTTCGGGCATTGTCGACCTCCTTTGGTTCATATGTCCAATGAATCCCATCTCTAACTAGAGATAAAATCCTATAAGTTCCTTTGGGAAATTCATACTCTCCCCTTATAACCTCATTAAAATCATCTCTTAGAAAGACAACCACATAGCCGCCATGCTTACCCTCTTTGGGTTGCATTTCTAACATTCGATCATAATATTTTGCTAATTTTTCAGACATTAGCATGCTACATCTCCTTTGTTTAGTTTAAAGAGCTGAAAATAAAATGACAGGTACGCAGGATTTGCGCGCCCATCACTCCTGCCTACCAGTAGGCAGGCGACGAAATAATATTTGAGTAATTACTTCTCTATTTCTTTTTTCGTGAGTAGGCCTTTTTGCGCTCCAATGTGAGCTACGACCGAGGCGGAATTCTTAATGCCCCAGGTGAGCGCTTCTTTTATGTTTTTATCATAAACCAAAGCCGAAGTCAAGGCCGAACCGAAAGCGTCGCCCACGCCCAGAGTATTGATCGGCTTAACCGATTTGGCTTTCATATAGTACTGCCTCTTGTCGTCTATGGCGTAAGCGCCGTTAGCGCCGTCGGTGATGACCGCCAATCGCGGTCCAAGCGATTTAAGATGAGCCAATAACCCCTTCATGTCTTTCAATTTTTTAAATTCCAAGGCCTCGTCATGATTGACAATCAACACCTCTATTTTCTTCAGATATTTCTTGACGGCTGTAATATCTTTGAGCTGTTCATTGCCCGGGTTCCAGGCGATTTTTTTGCCGCTGGCTACTAATTTGTCCATGATTTTTTGCCAACCGGCGGCCGGCAAAGACGTAACATAAAACCACTTGGCATCAATGGTTAATGAGGGCAAATCCCTGTCGCTTAGGGCGATATTGGAGCCGCGATACACAAAAGCGATATGCTCCTTGCTGGGATTATCAATAGTCAGGATGACTGTGAAGCCGGTGGGATTTTTATCATCCAATTTGATTAAGCCGATACCAACTTTATTGGCGGTAAAATTAGCCAACACCCGTTTGCCAAAATCGTCTTTGCCTACGCGACACAAAGCAGCGGTTTTTAAGCCCAAACGGGCAGCCGCAACGGCCGCATTGGAACAACCGCCGCCGAAAGTTTTAAACACGCGGTCAGCAACGATTTTAGCGCCGTATTCAAAAGCCAAAAGCTTCTGTTTGACGGTATTGCCGGTGGAAACCAACTCCCCCTCCTTGGAATAAAAAGAAATATCCACAGTGGCGCCGCCGACCGTTATCAAGTCAAATTGTTTCTTGGGCATATAATTATATTTGTTCTCTATGCTATATGGCTATTTTAACAAAATTTCCCGGCTTTTACAATAAAATTAATCTAAATCTTCAACTCCAACGGCGTTTTCAATTTTGTATTCTCCCACTCTGGTACGTACCAAGTCAGACATGTAAGCGCCGGTCTTCAATACTTGACCCAAATCGCGAGCCAAAGATCTGATATACACGCCAGGACCGCAAACCACTCTGATTTTTAGATTGGGATATTCATACTCAAGCAATTCAATCTCTTTAATCGCCACCGGCCGCGCCGGCAATTCTAATTTTCGGCCTTGGCGCGCCGTTTTATAGGCCGGACGGCCGGCGACTTTAATGGCGGAAAACTGCGGCGGCACTTGTTTAATTTCCCCGATGAAACTGTTAATCGCTTCTGCTATTTCCTCCCGGCTGGGCTGATAATCGCCAATAACGGTCTTTGCGCCTTCCTCATCATCCGTATTGCTGACCGCGCCCAATTTGATATCCGCCACATATTCTTTTTCTTTGGCCACCACTTCGGAAATTGTTTTTGTCGCTTCCCGGCCGACGGCCACGACTAAAACGCCGGACGCCAACGGATCCAATGTACCGGCATGGCCGACTTTCTTGACGCCCGTCCGCCGTCTGACTTGAGCGACAATATCAAATGAAGTCGGGCCTTTGGGTTTATTGATATTTAAAATATTTTTCATAAAATCAAAGCGATTTCCCCGCTACCTCCGGATCACCGGATTCCGGTAGAAATGACAATGGTAAATCTAACAAAAAAGCGGACTTTATAAAAGACCGCTTTTATTTTCTGTCATCCCGGTCGTTTAGAACAATCACTTAATGATCCGGGGATGGCAATATTATTGCTATAACCCTAAATCCTTATTGGACAAATCCTTTTGCTCAAAACCGGTGGTTTTAACCGTCTCCATGGTCGCATCCAAATCTTTTAAGGATTGATCAATATCCGCTTCCGTTATCGCCGGCTCTTCCACCGGTTGAGTTGCTTGATTTTCAGTTGTCGGGTTTGTCTGTTCTTCAAGCTGATTGTCTGGCAAATCGTTTTTTTGCGGTAGGCCGCAACCGGCCAATAATCCGCCGGCCATAAATACCACTGATAACAAAGCTATTGATGATAAGTATTTTTTCATATTTTTATTGCGTTAAAGTGGCGGCATCCGCGGATGATGTTGAACCGTCAAGATTAGGCATAGCCGATTGAGGGGCGGCCGGCGAAGAAGTGGCGGTACCGGCGGCCGCGGCCTTTATGGCGGCTCTGATTTTGGCTATCTCGGCTTTGATTGTCGTGTTGTAATAAGTTCTGATATCCAAAGCATCGGCATTGACTGTTTTTAAGGCGGTTTGGGCTTCTTTCAGTTGAGTTTTGAATTGGCCGGCCGACTTGCCGCAAACTGATTCCTGGCTCTGCTTGAGCAGGGCGATATAAGTGGCGTAATCATCGTTAAATTTCTTTATTTTTACGTCCAAAACAGCCAAATCCGCCTTAAGCGCCGTCACATCAATGCCTCGAGCCGCCAAACGATCGGCCATGCCTGACAATTTATCCTTAAGCGCCTGATAGGCCTGCATGTGCCTGACTTTGCTGTTGTCAAAGTTGGAAACTTTAATCTGAATTTTTGATTCAATTACCGGACAACGGGCAATCGCTCCGGCCGCCACCTTTTTAATCAAATTGACGGTGGCGGTGGCTTGGGCGGCCACAGCTTGCGGCTTAGGAACCTTGCCGAACTTGAGATCCGCCGCATTCAGGGCGCCGGTGGATGATCCTGCCGCCATAACCCCCTCGGCCAGCAATAAAGGCAATAAAGCCAGAATTAACAAAAAGATTTTTTTCTTCATATTTTTCTAAATTACTTTTTAATCTGTTGCAAGCTCTGATACAGCAAAACCAGATAAGCCAGATACATCGGGCCCAAAACCAATTGAACCAAATCCAATAAAATCGTAGCCGTCTCCTGATTGATTAAACGCAATAAACCGATGACAAACGACACCAAAAATACCACCAACAGCCACAAAAGCAAGCGGCCGAAAACCGCCCACCAATAACCCTTCGTCAATTCCCGGCTTCGTTTAAGCGATTCAATAATCGGCTTGTCTTCAAAAATCAAAACCACGGTCGCCAAACAAAACATCACTGCCCAAAAAATACCGGGCACGATAAATAAAATCAAACCGCCGATGGTAATTAAGCCGAAAAGCAAGCCAACGACAAAATATTTAACCCAATATTTAATCGAGCCGTTTAGCGCTTCCCGCAAATTCAATGCCCCGTCTGATTTTAAAATCAACAACTGGCCTATTACCATGGATAATGATATTATAAGTCCTAAAACGCAGATTACAATTACAAGGAGGACTTTGCCCCATAAAGGCATGATGTCAAAACCGCCAGCCGTAACAAAAGAAAAACCCAAAGTTGAGATAATCGGATCAGTAGCTTTGGCCGTTGCCGCCTCGCTGGCCGGCAAATAGCGGATTACTCCGAGCGCCCAAGCCAATAATGTTGCGGCGCCCATGACAATCATGGGAATTAAAGTGAGAACGACTAACTTCTGCCAATTTTTTACATATAACCCCCAAGCGCTTTTTAATAAAGATCCGGGTTCTATTAGTATCGGCTTAATGCCTGGGTTAACGTTTGGATTGTTGTCCATATATATTTGTATTATGGCTGTATTATAGCACAAACGGAAAATAACAGTAAAGTTTAGCGGAGGCGCATCTTTTTCCGGCGAGCCGAATTGCCAAAACGGTGCGCCTCATCCCTGGCTTGCTTGAGCGTAATCAGCATATTAACGGCTAATTCGCGGACATTTGGGGGCGTGCCGGCGGAATATACCAATTTGTCTCCGCCGAATTTGGATAAACCCAAAAGCGGCTTGTTGATTTTTAATCGTTTGAATAATTTAACAATCCGGCTGACTTGCGGACGGCCGCCGTCAATTAAAAAAATGTCGGGCCAAGGCCATTCCGGATGATTAAGGCGGCGGCTGATCATTTCTTCCAGCGCTTGCAAATCGTTATTGGTCGCCGTCTTGATATTGAACAGGCGGTATTGCGACTTATCCGGCTGACCGCCGACAAATACGGCCATGGCGCCGACAGTTTCTTTGCCGGACAAGTGCGAGATGTCATACGCTTCAATGCGCCCGGCGCTGTGGCCGGAAATTTCATCGCGACTGATGAGTGAAGCGTCGGAGATGTGGCGGAAGGCCTTGGCCAATCCCGGATTCTCCCGGGTTAATCTTTTTACTAATTGTTTTTTCTTGCCGGCAAACAGCCAAATGATATTGCGGATATTCTTTTTGTATTCTTGCGGCGTAATGGCGGAAACGCAAACGCCCGGACATAAGCCGATCTGGTAATCAAAGCAGGGTTGGCCGCTATCCGGCTGGCAAGTGGAATAAGGAAACAAGCGGCGAATAATACGCAAGGCGTTTTTAATCAATGTGGCGTTTAAATACGGCCCGAAAATACGCGCCTGTCCCGGCGAATACTTGTTTAAGTCCTTGCCACGGACGATAATCGGCTTGGGCCAATCGCTTTTGGCGATTACCACGTAAGCGAATGAACGGTCGTCTTTGTCTTTAATATTGTATTTGGGCCAGAACTTTTTGATTAGGTTGGCTTCCAAAATTATCGCCTCTAAAACCGAATCGGTTTTTTCACTTTTGATATTTTTGGCCAATGATACCATCTCCCTTATCCGCGGCTCCACATCCGGACGGAAATATTGTAAAACCCGCCGGCGCAAGTTGGTGGCGCGACCCACGTATAATATTTTTCCCTGGCCGTCCAACCAGCGATAAACGCCGGGCGTTAAAGGCAATTTGCCGGCCTTTTCTTTGAGATTCATGATTTTATATTAGCATATAAGCGCCTTAACACAAAGCTTTAATGATAAAACGTCTGATTGCTTGACAAATCAACCAAAATCAGCTAATATTAGATCAATCGTTAAAAAAACCAAATTTAAGCAAAATATACTATGTCCACAAAAAAAGCAGGCGGCAGTACAAGATTGGGCCGAGATTCCAACGCGCAACGCTTAGGCATTAAGCTCTACGGAGGCGAAACCGCCCAGTCCGGCAATATTATCGTGCGCCAACGCGGCACCCGTTATCGCGCCGGCAATGGCACCAAACAAGCCAAGGATGATTCCATTTTTGCCGTTCAATCAGGCAAAGTCAATTTCAATAAAAAGAAAGTCAAGAAGTTTACCGGCAAATTGGAATACGCCCAGGTTGTTTCCGTCAAATAATTTCCGCCATAATTTGCCAAATAAAATTTTAAAACACCCCCGGATAAGCAAGGGGGTGTTTTTGTTTCAAACAAAACGCCGCCTCGGAACAAGCCCGAGACGGCGGATAAAGTGCGTTATGTTTTGGAGGTAGGAAGGGGGCTGGGCAAATTAGCCAATAGCACCCCGCTGTTTGAGGCGGCTTCCTTGGCGCGGGTTTCAATCCGCTTCCAAACGATGGCGTGAAACTCCTTAACTTTCCGTTCATAATTCTTGGCGCCGCCGGAATACCGCGCTAACGTTTTTGGCCAATTGCCTTTTTCCTGAATCAGGAAACGGTGCAGAACGAATGCGCCCATCCTGATGTTGTATTCCGGATTTTTCAAAATATTAATAAGCTTTTCCCGGAATTTCTTTACTTGCCGGATTCTCTCCTGCGCTTCCTTTTTATTTTTGGCCGGCTTGTCGAACTTCGGTTCCGACCAAAGCCCGAAACGTTTTGCCACTTCCTGACCGGTGGCATATTGAACCTGCATCAGGCCGTAGGCGTCGGCGCAGGATTTGGCATTGGGATTATGCCATGATTCTTTATGCGCTATCGCCACCAAAATTCCCCGCGGGAAACTGTAATGGCGCTCCCATTGTTCAAACATGGTCGCCCATTTATTGGCTTTCGCATCCAACACCAAAGGATTGTCTTGTTGAATAAAATCAACGTAAATATTAACTATCTCTTGCGATGACAAAAATTCCAGGCCGGCTAAAATCGGATCGGCAGTTTCCTTAACCGCCGCGATTGCCGGCTGATTAGGCAACGAGTTCTCGCCCCAACTGATTTTTTCCTGCCGCAGAAAGATTTTTTCTTCCCGCAACAACTCGGCATCCAACTCCTTGTCATCAATAAACTCAACCGGTTCAATTATCGCAGTCCATTCCATCGGTTGAATTAAATCAACCATTCGGCAATCAAAATTGATTTTCGTGTCGGCGGCCAAGGCCCGATTTTCATCCAGCCACGCCACCAATCCCATCACGGCGGAGGTGATCAAAAAAGCCAGGACCAGCATCAGATTGATACGTCTGATGAAGGCATTGATAAAACCTTGAACTATTCGTATATCGGCCGATCGGCCTTCAAAAAAATCGTTCATTGTAAAGTTCCTTTTTATTTTCTCTAAATTTATTGATTTTTCCCACTCAAATTGATCGCAGTGACCAATGTCTATTATTATATCATACCAGAGATTTTTTGTCAAGTAGTTTATCCACAGGAGAAGTAAAGGTTTAAGATTTGTGTTATATAAACTAACGCTTTATAACAAAAGATAATATATCTTCTTGACAGATGAATCAATATATGATAAAATCTTATATTACAATATTGGTGGAATAACAACAAAAAAGAAAGGATAACTCGTGAACAAAGTCAAAGGCGTGATCCATAATGAAGAACAAGGGGTTTGTATTCACTGCGGAGAAATAGGATATCAAATCCATTACCATGACGGCGTCTGCCATCGTTGTTGGAAATTAGGCAAGCCCGGGAGATCCGAGGTAAAACATAAAACCCCTAAAATAATAATGTGGGTATTATACGCTCTGGCTTTCGGCATACCGATCACGCTTGCTTGCTTGATCTTTTAAAATCAAAACCCGTCCGGCCAAGTCCGAGACGGGTTTTAAATTTGCTTGGATTATTTTTTCAATCCTGCCTTGATCAAACCGAAAAATAAAGGGTGCGGCTGAAGCGGCCGGGACTTGAATTCCGGATGAAACTGCACGCCGACAAAAAACGGATGCCGATCCTTGGGCAATTCAATAATCTCCGTCAGCTGGCCGTCCGGACTCATGCCGGAAAAAACCAATCCGTGTTCTTCCATTTTCTGCTTGTAAGCCAAATTGAACTCGTAGCGATGGCGATGCCGTTCGGATATTTCCGCCGCCTGATACAAATCCCTGACCAAACTCCCCTCTTGCAGAACGCACGGGTAAGCGCCCAAGCGCATAGTGTTGCCGTATTGCTTGTTGGCCAACTTTTCGGCCTGCTCGGGAATAATATGGATAACCGCATTCAAGGTGTGCGGATTGATTTCGGTGGTATGCGCGTCAGTCAGACCGCAGACGTTTCTGGCGAATTCAATGGTCGCCAGTTGCATGCCGTAGCATAATCCCAGATAAGGGATTTTATTCTCCCGCGCGAATCTGATAGCTTTGATTTTCCCCTCTATTCCCCGGCTGCCAAAGCCGCCCGGCACCACTAAACAATCGTAGGCCTTCAGCTCGCTTAACTTATCAGGTTCTTTTTCATATAAATCGGAATTAATCCATTCAATCGCCGGTTTGCGGTTATTATGCCAGGCCGCGAATTTTAAACTTTCAATTACGGAAATATAAGCGTCGGACAGGATAAAATTCCCGCTTTCAAAATACTTGCCGACAATGCCGATTTTGACCGTTTCCGTTATGCCGCTTATCTTGTCCACGAATGTTCGCCATTCCGTTAAATCTTGTTGACGCGGTTCCAGATTCAAAACCTTCAAGATCTTATTGCCCAAATCCTCTTTTTCAAAATTAACCGGAATATCGTAAATACTGTCCACATCAGGCGCTGATACCACGTTTTCCGGACGAATATTGCAGAACAGGGCCAGTTTGGCGCGGCGCGGCTCGTCTACCGGATGGCTGGAACGGCACAAAAGAAAGTCCGGCTGGATGCCGACTTCATTGATGGCGCGCACTGCCATCTGCGTCGGCTTGGTTTTCATTTCCCCTATTTTGGACGGCACCGGCAGATAACTAACCATGACAAAAGCCACATCGCCGGGGTGCTGGAACTTGAGCATTCTGGCCGCTTCCAAATACAAAACATTCTGGAACTCGCCGACTGTGCCGCCGATTTCAATAATGCTGATTTCCGCATCGGCTTTTTCCATCGCCCGATTAATGCGATCAATCACCTCGTAAGGGACGTGGGGCACCGCTTCCACGCACTTGCCGCCGTATTCCAAATTGCGTTCGCGATTAATCACCGACTGATAGACGCGGCCCGAAGTCATGTAGTTATCGCGATAAATATTTTGATCCAGAAATCTTTCATAATTGCCGATGTCCTGGTCGGTCTCATCGCCGTCTTCAGTCACAAACACTTCGCCATGTTCTACGGGATTCATGGTGCCGGCGTCCACGTTAAGATAGGGATCGATTTTTAGGGCTGTAACTTTAAAACCTTTGGCCGCCAAAATTTTGCCAATGGAAGCCGTGGCCACTCCTTTGCCGACTCCCGACATTACTCCGCCCATGACGAAAATGTACTTGGACATAATTTATATCAATTAAAAGTTAAAAATATGGTTTAAATTTAAACAAAATTGTAATCCGCCGACTAATGGAGTGGATAAAATCATTGACAAAATATTTAATGTATGCTACAATAGTATATTCTGATATTTGTCAGAAAGTACTGTAACAATAAACACAATTTCGTCATTCCCGCGCACCTTGCCTGCCGGCAGGCAGGGGCGGGAATCCAACAACCTCTCCGTCATCAAAAAGAAAGGAAACATCATGCAACCTATCAGTTATTCAAGGCAGTGGAAGCTTACCGTTCGTTGGTCATTAATCGCCGGCATAACCGCCGGATTATTCTGGATCACCTGGTATCTGATTTATGGCTCGGTGCCGGTAACGGACAAGATATTGTGGCTTGCCAACGAGCAAGACCGAACCAGGGATGTTTTTCTTCAACTGCCAGTGGCGCTGTCGCGATGGTGGGATATCCCATCCGCCATGTTGTGGTCAACTGTCATTATTGGGGTGATTAGTTTCACCTTAAGAAAAAAACCCGGCGAACAGTTTGATATCGGTGAACAGTTTTATCTCTATGTCATTTTGTTAATCGCCGGTTCGTGTCTCGGTCTGAGCTTAGGTCTGGGCTTAGGTCTGGGCTTAGGTCTAAACGCCGGTTCGTGTCTCGCTCTGGGCGCTGGTCTGG